>Ga0114931_10000483_pt1 | contig 48336 bp, 43 predicted proteins | sample 2SBtaG_FD_89579 | JGI IMG/M metagenome (GOLD analysis project Ga0114931, IMG submission 89579) | Deep subsurface microbial communities from Kolumbo volcano to uncover new lineages of life (NeLLi) - 2SBTROV14_V59a metaG | ecosystem: Environmental > Aquatic > Marine > Volcanic | place: Kolumbo... | reverse complement strand
GCTCCGAAGGAAATCTAAAACAAAACGCTTGACCATGTCTGTTTCATAGCAGCATGACAAGCAAATTGACTTTTTCAGCAACCTGCTAGTAACAGGGATTGCCCAATTCTAAATCCCGATATGGGTGATACGGATAATAATTTTCCGCAACTAGCACATTTGGTACCAGATGGTTTGTAGCCTGCTTTAATGCGGTTCTTTTGTCCGCATGATTCGCACAAAATAATACGTTCATCCGCCATCATGCTTACCCATAGGAATTTTAGCCCATAGTAAAGTGCCGTTTCCTCAGGAAATTAAGAGGAATAAACTCACCACAAGGTTTTTACTGTTGGCGATTGAGACAGTTTTTCGTCTTTTGTAATCAGTAGCGTTTCCGAATCCGGCAAGTCCGAGAACAGTTGTGCCGTTGCCGCAATGATTCCGTCGTGAATTTCAAGATTTTCCGGAATTTTTTCCACGATGTTAAGATCCATGGGATAGATCAGGCATGTGGGATCGTTTTCGATAAATGCCAGGATATGTTCAAATTTGGGTTGAAAGCGGTTTTTATTTGCGAGAAATTTTATTTCGGCCAGAACAATGACTGAAATGACCTTTTTCGAGCGGGAATCGAGGATGGCGTCTTTTGCCTTTTGGGAGAGTTTCGCATTGTCTTCAATAAACCAAACGAGCGCGTGGGTATCGAGAATGTGATATTTCATTCAGAGCGTTGGCTGTGGTTGGGCTTGGACAGACTCCAGTTCGTCCATGCTTGTGTCGGTTTTCCAGGCGCCACACAAATCACTTATCGATTTGGTTTCGCCGGATTTCGGCTGGTGTTCCTCTAACGCTTTTTTAATAAACTTCAATTCCTGTTCCAGGGAATCCAGTTTTGCTTTAAGGGATGACGTGTTCATAATTTCCTCCGCGGGTATACCTTATAATATACCAAGAACCAAAATAGTTTCAATATGTTTGCCGTATTCCCGTTCAAAAGCGCGCTTGTCATGCTCAGTGTGGGTGGTAGCGGTCTTACCCGGTTTTTTCCGGTGGAGTGATTTTGAAGTCGATCAGGCCGGCGGCGCTGCCGGGGTCGAGGCGGATGGATTGTTTAAACGCCTCCTCGGCTTCCGCGAATCGTTCCTGGGCCAGGTAGGCGTGGCCCAGGTTTTTATGGGCTTTGGCGTTTTCGGGTTGCAGTTCGGCGGCATGCCGGTATTGTGTTTCCGCCGGGCCGTACTGTTTTTGCTCGAAATACAAATCCCCCAGCAGGTTGTGCAGTTCGGCGCTGCCGGAATCCAGGCGCAAGGCCTGCCGATAGGCCGTTTCCGCTTCCTTGTACCGGCGTTGCTTGAAGCAGATGTTGCCGAGAATCATGTGGGGCAGCGATCGGCCCGGGTTTCGCTCTATGGCTTCGCCTGCCTGTTCGCGCGCCTGGTCGAACTGCTCCCGCTCATAATATGTCAGGGCCAGGTTGACGCGGTAAGCCGCCTTGGCGGCATTCAGCCGGATGGCTTCCTGAAAGGCCTCTTCCGCCTCGCCGTAGCGTTTTTGGGTGAGATAAACTTTACCGAGGTTGTTGTGGTAATCGGGGTTCGGCGGGTCGAAGCGGATGGCTTCCCGCAGTTTTTTTTCCGCGTCCGCGAATTTGTTTTGCTCGAAGTAGACCATGCCCAGGTTGTAGAGGGGGCCGTGGCAATGGGGGTCGAGGCCGAGGGCGCGGTCGAAATTGCGGAGCGCCAGGGACGGCACGCCCAGGGCCTTGAACACCGTGCCCAGCCGGTTGCGCAAACTGGACGCCACCCGGTCGTCGGCGGGGCGCAGACGCAACCCGGCAAAAGCGTAGTCCAGGGCCTGCTCGTACTCGCCGGTGCGATAGGCGTCTGTTGCGAGGACAAGATAATCTTCCGGCGAGCGTTGTGCGTCGGGCCGGGTTTCCGCGGCTTCGATCAGCGGTGCGGTTTCCTCCAGGGCCGGCGGGTGGTAATTGTCCTTCACCAGGTCCAGGGCTTCTTCCCGTTCGTCCTCCGACGGGCGGTGCCGGCCGCCGGTGAAGCGCGCCAATAGTTTCATGAAATTATTTTCCCGCATGGCAGGTTATCCTGCATCGTTGCCTGTCAAGAATGAAATCGAAAAACCACCCCCCCGGCTTCTCTTGGTACCTTTTTCGGCGTCGGCTGTCAACTGTCGGTGAACGGATTTTTCACGCGCTTCACCGGTTTGCCGGCGGAATAGGTTTGGTTGACGAAGTTTTCGCCAAAACAATAAAACAAGTCGCGGTAGTCGCCGGTTGTGAGCGCCAGGAAATCGGCGCGCTGGCCGGGCATCAGTCCGCCGAAATCCTGTCCGCCGTTCAGCGCCCTGGCCGAGCCGCGAGTCGCGGCCGCCAGCGCCTGGCCGGGGGTCAGGCGGTACAGGGACGCGGCGAGGTAGAGTACGGTTTGCATGTTGTAGGACGGGCAGCTTCCCGGATTGCAATCGGTGGCCAGGGCAATCGGTACGCCCGCGTCCAGCATGGCGTGAGCCAGCGGCAGTTTGCCGCCGCCGAGAAAAAACGTGACGCCGGGCATGAGGACGGCGACGGCGCCGCTGAGTTTCATGGCATGGATGTCGGCGGGGTTGGCGTGCTCCAGGTGGTCGCAGGACAGCGCCCCCAGCCGGGCCGCCTCAAAACAGCCTCCCTGGTGGGACAACTCCTCGACGTGCGCCCGCAGATGGAATCCCAGCAGCTTCGCCTGGAGAAACAGCCGCCGCAAGTCGGAGGCGGAAAACACGCCGCGTTCGCAGAAAATGTCCACGGCATCCGCCAGCCCGCGAAACTGCCGCAGGTCCTCGATGACGCCGTTTAAGTATTCGTCCTTGTTGCGTCCCCGCGGCACCGCATGCGCCCCCAGGTAAGTCAGGGCCACGGGAACCTTGAACCGGTCGCGCAGCCGCCGGCCGACGCGCAGCATTTTCATTTCCGTTTCCAGGTTGAGGCCGTAACCGGATTTGATTTCAAATGCCGTGGTGCCGAGGGTCATCATGCGCTGCATCCGTTGTTCCGCGGCCCGGAACAGTGCCGGCTCGGAGGCTTTGCGGGTGGCCTGCACGGTGGCGTGGATGCCGCCGCCGTTTTTAAGGATGTCGAGATAAGAGTCGCCCCGCGCCCGCGCCTCCATTTCTTCCTTGCGCTGGCCGGCATGGATCAGGTGCGTGTGGCAATCCACCAGGCCGGGGATAACCGACTTGCCTTTGAGATCGACGATTTTTGCATAGTCCGCCGGCTTGATCGCCGAGTCGCGAATGACTTTTTCCACGCGGCCCTGGTGAACGATGAGCGCGCAGTGGCGGCGTTTTTTCAGTTTCGAGTTTTCTTCGATCTGGATCAACTCGCCGATATTTCTGAAGCAGATTTGGGTTGGGGTCATTGGGGAAGCTGGACGCCTCTTTTTTTTGCGACGGTTTTGGCTTTTTCGTAGCCGGCGTCGGCGTGGCGGGCGATGCCCAGTCCCGGGTCGTTGGTGAGGACGCGGTCCAGGCGGGCCTGTTTTTGGCGCGTGCCGTCGGCGACGATCACCATGCCGGCGTGCAGGGAGTTGCCGATTCCGACGCCGCCGCCGTGATGGAAGCTGACCCAGCTGGCGCCGGAAATGCCGTTTAAGATGAAGTTCAATAACGGCCAGTCGGCGATGGCGTCGCTGCCGTCGCGCATGCCTTCGGTCTCCCGGTTGGGCGAGGCGACGCTGCCGCAGTCCAGGTGGTCGCGGCCGATGACCACGGGTGCCGCCACCTGGCCGGTCTTTACCATGCGGTTGATGACCGTGCCCAGGCGGGCGCGTTCGCCGTAGCCCAGCCAGCAGACCCGCGTCGGCAGGCCGAGAACGGGCACCCGCGCCCGGGCTTTTTCGATCCACCGCCTGAGCGCCGGTTTTTCGGGAAACGTGTCGATCACCGCCCGGTCGATGGCCCAAAGGTCTTTCTTCCTGCCGGACAGGACCGCCCAGCGGAACGGCCCTTGGCCCTCGCAGAACAGGCCGCGGATGTAGGCCGGGACAAAACCCGGATAGATAAATGAACCGTCGGCGCGGCGCACGGCGAGGCCGCCGCTTTCCGCCTGGCCGCGCAGGTTGTTGCCGTAATCGAAAACCACGGCGCCGCGGGTTTGCAATTCCATGAGGGCGCGGGTGTGCTCGACAATGGTTGCCCGGGAGCGTTTGCGGTACTCCGCCGGGTCCCCGGCGCGCAGTTTCATCATGGCCGGGTAGCTGCCGCCTTCGGGAACGTAATCCATGAGGTTGTGAGCAGGGGTTTGGTCGGTGGCGATGTCGGGTATCCTGCCGCGTTGCAGGAGTTGTTTGGCGACGCCGGCGCCGTTGGCCACCAGGCCGACGCTCACCGGCCGGCCGGCGGACAAGCCGCCGTCTATCCAGGCCAGCGCCCGGTCGAGGGAACCGGTCAGGCGGTCCAAATAACCCTCGGCCAGCATACGTTTTGCCTGGGCGGGGTTGACCTCGGCGCAGAGGACGCAGGCTTCGTTCATGGTGCCGGCCAGGGGCTGGGCGCCGCCCATGGCCCCCAGCCCGGAGGTGAAAATCCATTTCCCGGCCAGGCGGGCGGCGCCGAAATCCTGCTTGGCGCACGCGCCGAACGTTTCATAGGTCCCTTGCAGAATGCCTTGCGTGCCGATGTAAATCCAGCTCCCGGCGGTCATTTGGCCGTACATGATCAATCCCGCCCGGTCGAGAGCGTCGAAATGCTCCTGGGTGGCATAGGCGGGAACCAGGTTGGAGTTGGCGATCACCACCCGGGGCGCGCCGGGATGCGTTGCGGCAATATAGACGGGTTTGCCGGATTGCACGCAGAGGGTTTGGTCGGGTTGCAGCCGTTTGAGCGCGGCGACGATGCGATGGTATTCTTTCCAGTTTCTGGCGGCGCGGCCGCTGCCGCCGTAAACGATCAACTGTTTCCAGTTGAGCGCCACCCGTTCGTCGAGGTTGTTTTGCAGCATACGCAAGGCGGCCTCGGTGTCCCAGTCGCAACACCGGAGCGTGCCGCCGGTTGCGGCGCGCGGCGATTTTTTCGGACACAATTCCATGGCCATCGGCCGCTGAGCGGTCCGCGGGGTTTTTCGGGTTCGCTTTTTTGTGGAACGCGAGATAGTGCTTTTCATGTCTTTGCCGCTCGGGAAGCGGCCCCCAGGCAAAAATAATAAAAAATCCCCGCTGCCAGCCGGCCGGTGCGGTATTCCTCGACATCCGGATTATATTCGGAAAGGTCGAACAAGGTCACCCGCGGATGACTGCCGGCGATGTAAGCGATGGTGAGGGCCTCCCGGGCGGACAGGCCGACGATTCCCGGACAGGAGACGCCCGGCGCATCGGCCCCGCCAATGGCGTCGAGGTCGAAACTGACGAAGATGGCCGGGCACCGCCAGGCCAGCTTGCCCAGGTATTCGCGGAAGGCGTTTATGCTGTCGCTCCGCCGAACCTCATCCAGCCAGAGGATGCGGCCATTTTTGGCGCGCACGTAATCGGCGTGTTCGCGGCTGCACTGACTGCCCTGGGAGGCGAATTCGATAAAATTTTCGCCGTCGAAGCGGCCGTCCTCCAGTAACAGGCGGAAAGGCGAACCGCTGTGCGCCCGGTTTTGTTTCAAAGGACGCACGTCCAGATGCGCGTCGATATTGATCACGCCCACGGGTTGCCCCGGGTTTCGATTCAACAGGGCGGCGGCGTTAGGGTAGGATTGGTCGTTGCCGCCGCCGACCACAAAGGGAATGCCGCCGTTTGCGAGGATGGCCTCCGTGCGCCGGGTAAGGTCCGCGTGCGCCTCCTCCAGCGGGCAGCCGGCTGGAACATCGCCCGCGTCGGTAATGGCGACTTGCGTCAGGTCGATGTTCATTTGCGGGTTGCGTACCGTGCCGAACCGGTGCATATGATAGCGAAACCGCTCCGGCCCCGAGCGGGCGCCGACCCGGCCGCCGTTGATCTGCACTCCCTGGTCGTGCGGGAACCCCAAAAGGACGATATCGCCCGCCACCCCCGGCCGGATTATGTCGCGTTTGTCGACCATGGTTCCTTTATAGAACCTTGTGACGGATTTGTAAATATGCTCGTTCTCCGTGGCCGCCGGCCTCCGGCATCGGAAATTGCGCGGGATCTCGCCGAACGGGATATAACTTGAGGCGGAAATCAGTTTTTGCTATATTTAAAAGCGCGGACTTTAAGAATAAACATTAATCGGGAGACCAACCCATGTCTATATCCATAGATGCGTTGAAGGTTGCGGTCGAGTTGGAAAAAATGATCCGCGGCAAATATCAGGACGCCATCGACCATGCCGTTCATGATGAGACCCGGAACACGTTGAAAAAATTTATTGCCGATAAAGATCAGCAGATCGATTCGCTGCACTGGATCATCATGGCGGAAGCCGGCAAACTGGAAAAAACGGACGCGCCAAGCGAACCGCCCGCCCAGGAAAACGGCGCCACCCGCCTGGCTGCCGGGAAATGCCCCTTCTCCTCCGCCGAACTGACCCAGATGGGATTCCCGGTCGGCGAAGGTAAACCGCACCCTTGAACCACACGTCCGACAAAGCCTGTGTTGCATTTGCAGGCGGTATCGAATCCTGTTTGCCGGAATGTTGAAGGCAAGCTCACCTCCTGCAGCGCAAAGGTTTTCGTTATGAAAGAGAAAATCCCCATTTCCGGCCCGCACTGGGAAGAAAACATCCACAAGGCCGTTTCCCTGATTCAAAATCATGAGACGTTCTTTTTCTCGGCAGACCTGGACCCCGATTCCGTAGGGTCGATGTTGTCCCTCTCTCTGTATCTGCGCCTGTTGGGAAAGAAGGTTTACATGGTGCTTGCCGATGGGCTGGGGCAAAACCTGGACTTTATGAGCAAAATTATCGAGTTCAATTCCATCAAGGTGATTCCCTCGGAACAGGATATTGTGGCCGTTAAGGACAAAGTGGACATGGTTATTTTTTTCGATACGGCCAACACGAAGCTGGTGCCTTTGTACTCTGCCATTTGCGAGCATCTTCTCTCCCGAGACGTGCCCGTCGTCGAAATCGATCATCATTTCGGGGCCGACAGCGAAGAAATGACCGAACATGGAGTCAAACTGTTTCGCCAGGCAAACGCCAACACGGAAATCGTCGCCGAGTTGTTGTCCTGGCTGAAGGAAAGCAATCCGGATTTTCCCAATCCGTTTCATCAGCGCAACATTCTGCTTGCCCTGATCACCGGATTGCTGGGCGACACCCTGGGCGGCAAGGTGGTCCACTTGAAAGAGGATTACGAATACTGGATGGAAATGCTGGGAGACTCTTTTCAGAGCATGACCCGCTGGCGGACGGCCAAGGACGGCAGGCCCGCCGACGATGAAAAAAGCAAGTTCGGTTCGAGCGACCAGATTTTCAATTATATGAACCATCTGGACGACGAAAAGCAACTGTGCATCGACCTCTTCACCAAAAAGCTCGATATGGAACACGGGGTGGCTTGCCTGAATCTGCTGGATTCGATGTACTGCCAGGTCAAGGATACCTGCCGGCCTTTCGATTCCGACTGGTTTTCCGAGGTCCGCGTATTTCTCATGAACATGGTCCCCGAGCAGGCGGGCAAGGTGGGTATTATTTATTTTAACGGCAAAAATGCCGCGGGAGAAGACTGTATTTTTATCAAGATGAGGCGCGCCGTGGATTACTCCGGTTTCGACCTGAGAGAGACGGAGCAGGAAATCCGGAGAGTCTTTTCCGAGGACAACTACATGGGGGGTGGCGGGCATCCCGGCGCCGTTTCCTTCCGCATCCATCCCCTGGATGACGGCCAGGTGGTGGCCGGAATCCGGCAGGTCCGCGATTTCGTGGCAAACCATCTCGCTTGAAAATGCCCGGCGCGCGCATTGCCTCGCGGCTGGCCGCGGGACGCTTGCAACCCCGGCCCTGGCCGGCGCGCTCCACAATGACCGGCGGAACATTCCGCCTCGCAAAAAAATGAAATCATTCGCCCCGGCGAGCAAGGAACCTGAAAAAATTCTCCTGGTTAAACTGGGGGCGGTCGGGGACCTGGTCATCGCCTCGGCCCTCTTCGATTCCCTGAGAAAACATTTTCCGCGGGCGCGGATCGTCCTGCTCACGGGCAAGGCCTGCCGGCGGACCGTGGAAAACAACCCCTGCCTTGACCGCCTGATTTTGGCCGACGACGCGGTCATTTTCAAGGGGAGCCTGTGGTCGCGTCTTGGCGAGGTTTTGCGGCTTGTGCGGCTTTTGCGGCGGGAACGTTTTGACCTGGCTTTTGTTTTACACCGGGCGTGGCCCTTCAATTTATTGGTGGCGTTGTGCGGCATTCCGCGGCGCGTCGGCTTTGCCCGCGGCAGGGAGGGCGTCTTGCTGACGCACCGCGTGATTCCGCAACCCGCCCGCAACGAGCGGGAAACCTACCTGGACCTCTTGCGGGCGCTGGGCGCCGCCGTCCGTTATGAGGGCTGCTTTTACTATCTGTCGCGGCAGGAGGACGAGTTTCTCGCCGGCTTTCTGCGGCGCCACCACATCCGGGAGGAAGACCATCTGATTGCCATTGCTCCGGGCGGCGGAAAAAACGTCAAGAGCGTCATGCCGTCCCGGCGTTGGCCGGCGGAAAACTATGTTCGATTGATTCGCAACATTCTGCAAGAATTTCCCTGCCGCATCCTCCTGGTCGGCGGGCCGGACGACCGGGACGTGGTGTCGCGCATTCGCCTGGAACATCCGCAGTGCCTGGATGCGACCGGCATGTCGTTTGGGGAGATGGCCTCGGTGTTGCGCCGCTGCCGGCTGTTTATCGGCAACAACAGCGGGCCGCTGCATATTGCCTCGGCCATGGGCGTGCCCACGCTATCCTTCAATGGCCCCATCGATCCCCTGGAATGGGTGCCGCCGGAGCCGCGGAATACGATCCTTTATAAACAGGTGGAATGCTCCCCCTGCTACGACCAGGGCCGGTTTCCCGAATGCAGCCACTTGAAATGCCTGACCTCCATCAGCGTTGAGGAGGCTTGGGAGACGGTGGCGATGAAGCTGGAACACGGATTCAAAAACGCCTGAGCCGCGGGCGCGCCGGTCCGCGGTACTCCCGCACCAGTTTGAATATCTCCCGCAAACAGCGGCCGCGCTCTTCCAGCCGCGAATCCGCCCCCCGCTTGAAAAGATTGACGGCCCACCATCCCAGATAATTCATGCCGAGCTTGCAGTACAAATAAGCCCGTAATTTGAATAGCCCGGATTTGCCGTAATGTTTTTTGTAAAAGTACAACTGGCTTTTCCGGTATTCGACCGAGGCGCGGTAACTGTTGGTCGCCGTGCTGCCGCCGCCGTGATGGATGATCTGCGCCTTGGGGGTGTAGACGACTTTCCATCCCAGTTGCTTGACGCGGATGCTTAAATCCACCTCCTCCATATACATGAAATAATTTTCGTCCATCAAATCCGCGTCGAAAAGGGCTTGCCGCCGCAAAAGCATACAGGCGCCTTTTACCCATTCCACCTCTTTTTCTTCGGTATGAGCCCAGTTGAGGAACTTGCCGACCAGGGGGTTTTTATACTTCTCGTAAAGGTTGATGAAATACTTGCGTCCGAATTCATTGAGAAAACCGGTCACCTTGCCGAACGATTGTTGCAGGCTGCGGTCGGTGTTCAGCAATTTGCAGCCCAGCAGGCCGATGCCCGGCGATTGTTCCATGACGGCGATCATATCCTCCAGGGCATGAGGCAGCAGCACCGTGTCGTTGTTCAACAGCAGGATATAGCGTCCTTTTGAAATCTTGATTCCCTGGTTACAGGCCCGGGAAAATCCGTAATTGAACTTGTTGGCGATCAGGGTCACCTCCGGAAAGACCTTACGGATAAATTCGACGCTGCCGTCAAAGGAGTGGTTGTCGATGACGATGATTTCGTGTTCCAGGTTTGCGGCGGTTTCCTGTATCGAGTAAAAGCATTCCCGCAAGTAATCCTTGGAGTTGTAATTGACGATGACGATGGACAGCGTTGTGGAGGGTTCGGTCATGGATTGAGAAAGCGGTTTTGAGTTACCCGCGGCCCAAGAGGCCGCGCAGGATTGTCATATCATGTTGGTTGAAGGTTTGGAGGGCCGCCAATAGTCCCAGGTAAACCGCCGCGCCCAAAAGGACCAAGCCCGCCGGCGGCAGGGAAGAGCAGGCCCAGAGGACCAGTGCCATGCCGGCGGCGCTTGCCGCCGGACGCCAAACCAAGGATAGAATGCCTATGGGCGCAAACGTTTCGCTGATGGTTTTGTAGTATACACCAAAGACGAAAATTTCTGTCAAGCAAGTGGCGGCGGCGGCGCCGGCCAAGCCCCAGCGCGGAATGAGCAAAAAGTTGCAGATGATGTTGAACGCCGCGCCGGCGCCGACGACGCGAAAAATTTTCTGCGTCCGGTCCGCGGAGACCAGAAGACAGGAGGCGATGTCGCTCAGGCATAAAAACGGTATGGCCAGCGCCAGAAGCCGCAAGGCGTGCCCGGAAGGCCCGTAGGACTCGCCGTAAAACAGGGCCGTGAGGCGGGGAGCCAGCAGGGCTATGCCCGCGGCCACCGGCAGGCCGATCAGCAGGAGGTAACGCGCGGCTTCCCGCCAGATGCGCTGGAACCGGGCGCTGTTTTCGGCGTATGTCCGCGACAAAAGCGGAAACAGGGCGCCGCGAATGGCGGCGATCAACAACACCACCCCCTCGACCAGCTTGAACGCCGCCGAATACCACCCGGTTTCGGATTCTCCCCGAAGATAGTACAGCATCACCGAATCGATGCGGAAATAGATATAGGAGAACAAAATAACCCCGCCAATGGGCAGGGCACTCCAAAAAATTTCCTTGACCCGTTGCCATTCCCATTCCCAGGGCTGAAGCCCGTAGTGCATCCGCATTTGTTGGCGGGCGAGCGCCAGGTTGATGAACGCCGCCGCCAGAAAAGCCAGCGCGAACACCGTAACCCGGTACCCCATCAACAGGACCGCCAGACCCAAAATAAAAAACAGGCCGCGTTGAACCATCATCAAAACGGCGACCAGGGACATTTGCTCACGGGCGCGGAACACGGCGATGTAAATGTCGGCATAGCCGTTGACCAGCAGGGCAACGCCGATGCTCCACACCACCAGCCGGGTGGCCGGGTCCATCGCCGTCGCCAGGGGAAACCCGAAAAGAACCGCCAGGGCGGCCAGCGACAGCACGCCCTTGAGGGTAAACGCGTTTCCCATGTCATCGCCGATGCGCCCGGGCCGGCGGGCAATTTCCCGGGTCAGCAGCTGGTTGATACCCGTGTCGGCGAAGATCATCAGGATGCCGGTGGCGGCAAACGCGAACGCGAAGATGCCGAATCCTTTTTCCCCCAGGTAGCGCGCCGCCGCGATCTGGATGGCCAGGGCCAGAATTTTGGAAACCATCTCCGCCGTCAACAGCCAGACGGAATTTTTCACAACCCGGATTTTTGTGTCGGTGGTCATCGTCGTTGAAAGTGTGTTCGCGGTTGACGGAGGAACGAACCGGCGGTTTTAAAGTGTTTTCTCCCGGTGTTTCGGGTGCGTTGGAGCCATCCGCACTTTTTTCAGGTAGAGCAGCTTCATGGCGTTGGTTTCCAGGCCTTTTACATAGGATTTCACGAGCAGGTTTTGCGGCGAGACAAACAACGAGATCATCGGCGCGTCGGTCTCGGTCAATATTTTCTGTGCGGCGTCGTAGAGGGCTTGCCGTTTTTTCGGATTGCGCTCGGCGGCGCCCCGGGCCACCAGATCATCGTAGCGGGGATTGCTCCAGCGCAGATGGTTGTTGCCGCTGGTGGAGACAAACAGGTTCATGAAGTTGTCGGGGTCGGGGAAGTCCGCGCCCCATCCCAGGCGGAAAATTTGCGGCGCGTCGGTTTTCAACCGGCTGAGAAACACTTTCCACTCCTGGCTTTCGAGTTCGACATTCACGTTGAGATTTTTTTTCCATTGCGCCTGCAGGAATTCGGCAACCAGCCGGTTGGTTTGATCGGTGTTGTACGCCGCGGTGACCGGCGGCAAGCCCCGGCCGCCGGGATAACCCGCCCGGCCCAGCAGGGCGCGGGCGTGTTCGGGGTCGAACCGGGGGCCGATGCCGGGATTGTATCCGAACATCCCCTGGGGGATCCAGGAGGCGGTGGGGATTTCGCCGCCCTGCAAAATAACGGGGATGCGCGAGCGGTCGATGGCGTGAGCAAAGGCCCGCCGCACCAGCACGTTGTCGAACGGCGGCTTGCGAACGTTGAACCCGTAATAATAGCCGCGCAATATCGGGGACGTGATGTATTCGGGATCGTTGCGGTAATGGGGAATCGCCACCGGCGGCAGTTCCACCCTGTCCAGTTCGCCGGTTTCGTAAAGAGCCAGCGCCGTGGTGGCTTCCTCCACCACGTAGGCCACCACGCGGTCCACCGCCGGCCGGCCGCCGTAATAACCGGGATTGGCGCGGAGAACGATCTTGTATTCGTGCCGCCATTCGGCGAGCGTGAAGGGACCGTTGGTGACCATGTGCCCGGGGTCCGTCCAATGGTCTCCGTAACGCGCGATCATGTCCTGCCTCTGCGGAAAGGTCACCATGAAGGTGGTGATGCTGGGAAAATAAATGATGGGCCGCTTCAGCTTGACCCGCAGGATACCGGGCGTGACCGCCCGCACCCCCACCCGCTCCGGGTCCTTGATCTTTCCGGAATTGTATTCGTAGGCGTTTTCAATATCGAACAGGAAGTACGCATACTCCGCGGCGGTGGCGGGATTGAGCAGGCGTTTCCAGGAATACTCGAAATCCGCGGCGGTGACCGGTTGGCCGTCGGTCCAAAAAACGTCGTCCCGCAGGTAATAGGTGATGACCGTGCCGTCCGCGGAAAACTCCCAGCGCCGGGCGATGGCCGGGACCGGTTTCAGGTCGGCGTCGTACTGGGTCAGACCCTCCATGATGTTGGTGAGGATATCGAAGGACACGTTGTCCGTGGCCAGGGACCAGTCGAGAGTCGGCGGTTCCGCGGTGACGGTCATGCGGAAAACGCGCTCGCCGCCGGCGGCCGGCAACCCGCCTGAGCAGGACAGTAAAACCCCGGCAAACAAACCAAGCAATGCCCCGCACAGACAGGCGGTGTTGCTGAATCGGTTGTTCCGGTTTTCCCGATAGTTCATTGCAGGCCGTCTTCCCGCCGGTTTCGGCATTTGACCGGGCCGGGCGATTGCTTGATTGTTTTAAGGGTTTTAACATAAAACCCAAACATTTCCTTTACTTTTTGGGAAGCGCCGATAAAATAAAAAACGCCCCCCCGTAAAATCGTTGAACCCCTCAATGGGAATATGTTGTTATGGCGCGGACGGATGAAGGAATAGGGTATATCAGAAAGTGGATCAAGAAAGGTCTCGGCAAGGACGGCAAGACGCTGAATTTCTCGGGAAGGACGATCACCCAGGACATCGCCATGGACCTGGCCGATAATGTCGAGCTGGAAGGGTTGGAAATCCTTTTTTTGTACGAATGCCAGATGAAGGACCCGGCCCTGGAGGAGTTGGCCGATGCCGGTTTTTTCACCGCCTTGCGGGAGTTGTGGCTTTACAACAACAAAATCCGCGGCGCCGGGGCAAAAGCCCTGGCGGCCTCGTCGCGGTTGGGCGACCTGCGTTATTTGAGTTTGTACGGCAACATGATCGACGGCGAAGGGGCGGCGGCTCTTGCCGACTCTCCGGCATGGGCCAACCTGGAAACCCTGGACCTTTCCTTCAACCGTATCGGCGACCGCGGCGCCGCGGCGCTCGCCGCCTCGCCGCATCTGGCTAAATTGAAAACACTTCATCTCGATGCCAACCGCATCGGTTATCCGGGCATGAAAGCGCTCGCGGAATCGACACACCTCAACAGCCTGACGACGTTAAATATCATGTACAACGAGTTTCATCCGGAAGGGCTGGCCTTGATGCGGGAGTCGGAACGGTTGCAGAACTTGCAAATGCTGAAAATGGATTAGAGCGTGCTACGATCGAAAACGATACCAGCCGACAACCGGGACCGTAATATCCTCAACATAGTAAAGGAAAAAATCGGACGGCGCGAAAGGTTTCTGGACCTGAGCTACGAACGCATCGGCGATGCGGGGCTGACTTTCCTGCTGCAATCCGCGGATCTGTCTCACGTGACCGGACTCGACCTCAGCTGGAACGGGTTGACCGACCTGGGCATCCGGGCGCTGGCGCAATCGTCGGCGCTGCCGCGCCTGCAAACTCTTCGCCTGGGATCGAACCAGATCGGCAACGCCGGCGCGGGATTTCTCGCCACGTCCGCGAGTTTCCCCGGTTTGCGCGTTTTAGACCTGCTCAACAACCGCGTAGCAGACCTGGGCGCTTTGCAGTTGGTCCAATCGACGGCGCTCAAGAGCCTGACGGTCCTCGTGCTGGAACTGAATCGCATCGGCGAAACGCCTTTAGCCCAGGTCCCCGCCGGGCCGGCCAACCCGGCCTTGCGCGAGCTGAACCTGCGGCGCAATCGAATCGGCGACGACGCCTTGGCCGCCTGGCTTCAAGCTGGGGCCTTTGCCGCCGTGCGCCGCCTGAACCTGGGGTGGAACCGCATCGGCAATGCCGGCGCCCAGGCATTGGCCGACTCGCCCACGGTAAAAGACCTGTCGCACTTGCTGCTGGATTCCAACCACGTCGGCAACGCCGGGGCGCGCGCTCTGGCCCGTTCTGCAAACCTGCGGCAACTGGAGGTGTTTTATTTCCGCGACAACGATTTTGGCCGCGCCGCGGAACGCGAGTTGATGGATTTCCGAATCGCCGGCCTGATCGCACGGTGCCTCTCCGCCAACGGCAAGGTGCTGAAGCTCGACGAACAGCTTTTGCAAACCAAGGGATTACAGGCGTTGGCAAGGGCGGAGACGCTGAACACGGTCGAGATGCTTTCCCTGCGCAACAATCATGCCACCTGGCAGGGGCTTATGGCATTGGGCGAATCGCCGCACCTGAAAAACTTGACGTCGCTGAACCTGATGAACAACGAGGAACTCGGCGGCGAGGGTGCGACGGTACTGGCCGAGTCGCCCGCCTTTTGCAAATTGACCGCGCTCAACCTGGAGAACACCGGAATGACCGCCACAGGACTGCTGGCCTTGGGGCGCTCCACAACCCTGACCCGCTTGCAGGAACTCAACATCAGCCGCAACGACATTGGAGAAAAGGGGATAAGACATCTTGCCGGGTCCGGGAACTTTGCCGGCTTGCGGGTGCTGCGGGCGCTCGACGTTTGCATGGGCGATCCCGGATTCCAGGCCATCGTCCTGTCGGAAAACCTTGGCCGGCTGGAAACTCTGCTGGCGAACGGCAACGCCATCACCGGCAAGGGCCTCGCGGTATTTGCCGCCGCATCCTGCCTCGCGTCCCTGAAGGCGCTCGACCTGCGGCGCAACCGGTTGCGTTGCGAAGACCTGCCTCTCATAGCGGACTCCGCAAAATTCAAGCAATTGAAAAAATTTTCGTTGTAGAACAAACCATACCATGCCCGGTCCCGATTCTCTTCGTGTTGAGAATCGTCCGGCCTTACGGTATAATTCAAGATTATGCAACAGCTTTTATTTAAATGAGTTAACCGTAAGATGCGGCGTTTCTTTCTTTATGGCCCCAGAAAAAACCGAAGGCGGTTTGCCTCGATTTTTTGGGTATTTTCCCTAAGCGGGCTGTTTGCCTGCGCCACCGGCAAAGGCGAAGACCCATTACTTGCCAAACAAAAATACCAGGAGGCGGTGAAATATGATTCGTTAAATTTAAAACGGGACGCGTATGCCAGCCTCAAGGAGGCGATCCGGTTGGATCCCCTCGAACCCAACTACCACTTGAGCCTGGGAGCGGCTTACTTTTCCGCGGGTGATCTGGAAAACGCGGAAAAGGAATTCTTGCAGACCTTGCGGCTGGATGAGCATTACAACGAGGCTCACCGCAACCTGGGACGCCTTTACATGCAGCAGGGAAAATGGCAGGAGGCGATCGGCCATTTGCAAAAAAGCTTCAAAGGCCCCGGGGTGTCCTCGCCGCACCAGGTTTACAACTGGCTGGCCCTGTCCTATTACGCCCGGGGCGATATCGTCCAGGCGGAGAAAGAGTGGACAAAGGCTTTGCGGCTTAAGGAAAACCCGTCCATTCGTTTAAACCTGGCGCTGGCTTACCGGGATCAGGGGCGGTTTGACCTGGCCATGGACTCGTTGCGCAAGGCCCTGTTGCTGGACCCCCATCTGGTCGAGGCGCACCATCAAATGGCTTTGCTGCTTCTGAAGAAAAAAGACCTGGATGGCGCCATGAAACATTTTCGGGAGGTGATCCAAAGGCAGCCGCAAAGCGATTTGGCGGCAAATTCCAGGGAATACATGGAGATGATTCGATCCGGAAATTAAATTATGGTTGAAAATTTTGGAAATTATTTGAAACACGAGCGCGAACTGCGCGGCATCCCGCTTCAGGAAATTGCGGACAACACCAAAATCCCGATGCGCTTTCTGCAGGCCCTGGAAAACAACGACCTCGATGAACTGCCGGGAGAGGTTTTTATCAAGGGATATATCCGCTCCTATGCGAAAATCCTGGGCACCAACGTGGACGAAATTCTGGCGACCTTTAACGAATCCGTGGGCAAAGCCAGAGAGGAAAAAAAACAGCAGCAACTGGAAAGCGAGAGGCATGAGTTTTTCGCAAAACGGCGGGAACGCCGGAACACCGTTTTTGGGATTTTGGTTGTCCTGCTGATTCTCGGGTCGGCAAGTTATTTGGCCCGGTTGTCGAACGAGCCGCGCCAACCGGCGGCCGGCGGCTCGGTCACGGAGTTGAAAGCGCCGGCTCCGCAATTGGAGGCGCTCCCCCCGGAGCCGGAAGCGCCGGCTCCGGAACCGTCTCCTCCCGCCAACCCCGTCGGCGATGTCCAAGCCGGCCCGCAGGACGCATCCCCGCCTCTTGCCGACAAAGAGCCGCGGGTTGTCGAATCCCTTAAGGAGTTGCCGGAAACGGCCGATTCGACACGGCAAGAGGAAACCGGGCAGGAGCCTTTGGCTTCTCCAGACCTTCCCGTGCCGGCAGCGGCAGCCAACCCGGAAGAAGGGATGGAATCGGCCGATTCCGAAAAAAGCGTGGTGTCTGACCTTAAAGATGATATAATTTCACCCACTCAAAAAGCCGCTCTGGACCTTGACACCCTGCCCCTGGAGCTGACGATTCGAGTGGAACAACAGTCGTGGTTCGAGTTACTGATTGATGGCGTACGCACTGAAGATTTTATCTTGCCGGCGGGTACCGGGAAAACGTTTAAAGGCAAACATTCTTTTAAAATCACTATCGGCAACCGCAACGGCACACGTCTTTATTTGAACGGGGAAGAGTTAGCCTTGCCGGAAAGCAGTGAAACGGAAAATAACGTGGTCCGGGACTTTCTGGTGCAAATGGACGAGTCAGAGTAATTTATGGCCAAAATAGACGCTTTTTTCAAGCTGATGAATGAGCAGGGCGCATCCGATCTGCATTTGGTTTCGGGGTCGCAGCCGATTTTACGGGTCCACGGGGAGATGGAGCGGGTCAAGTACAAGGCTTTGGAAAATGACGAACTGAAAGCCATGCTCTACGAGATCGCCCCGGAAGACAAGATCAAGGTGTTCGAGGAAACCGGAGACATCGACTACGCTTACGAGATTCCCAACCTGGCCCGCTACCGGGCAAACTATTTTCAGCAAAAATGGGGGATCGGTGCGGTGTTCCGGGAAATCCCCAGCGATATCCTGACCGCAGATCAGTTAGGCCTGCCCGGCGTCATCACCAAATTTGCGATGCTCAACAAAGGGTTGGTTCTGGTGACCGGGCCGACCGGCAGCGGCAAATCCACCACCCTGGCCGCCATTGTCGATTACGCCAACAAGAACCGCAAAGACCATATTCTCACCGTCGAAGACCCGGTCGAATTTGTGCACAAAAGTCAAAGCTCCATCGTCAATCACCGGGAAGTCGGGATTCATACCAAGAGTTTTGCCTCCGCCCTGCGGGGGGCGCTGCGCGAAGATCCGGACATTATTCTGGTAGGAGAAATGCGCGACCTGGAGACCATTTCGCTGGCGCTGGAGGCGGCGTCCACCGGGCATCTGGTTTTCGGCACCCTGCACACGCAAAGCGCCGGCAAAACCATCGACCGCGTGATCGACGTGTTCCCCGCAAACCAGCAGGCGCAAATTCGCACAACCTTGTCCGAGGCGCTGAAAGGGGTCGTCGCCCAGAACCTCTTCAAACGCATCGATAAAAAAGGCCGGCTGGCGGTTCTGGAAATTCTGGTGGTCACCCCGGCGGTGTCCAACCTGATCCGGGAAGGCAAAACCTTCCAAATCCCTTCCGTCATTCAAACCGGCAAAAAATACGGCATGCAGTCTCTCGACGATGCCATTCTGGAAGCCCTGGAACAGAAAAAAATCGCCGCCGAGGATGCGTTCGACAAGGCTATCGTCAAGGACCGTTTTGTGCCGTTTCTGAAAACGCCGCCGGAATTTTACTGATTTCAACCTCAGCCTATGAGACAACCTGAACTCGACCACATTCTGACCACCATGCTGGAGGCCTTCGGCAATATCTCCGATCTGAACATTACCGTGGGCAAGCCTTTTCAAGTCGAATCGTCCGGCCAGTTAACGGGCGTTCCGCTGCATCCTCCGATAGAGAAGATCACGCCGTTTCAGGCGGAAATCCTGGCGTTGAACCTGATCAATGCGGACCGCCGCCTGACGGAAATCCTGTTGCGCGAGGGGTCGTGCGACTGTTCCTACTACCTGACGGGCAAGGCGCGTTTCCGCGTCAATATTTTTTCCCAGCGGAGCAATTACAGTATCGTTCTGCGGAAACTGGAGACGCGCATCCCTTCCATCGAGGAACTCAAGCTGCCGGCGCAGTTTGCCAAGGCGGCGGAGGAGAAAAACGGGCTTATCCTGGTGACCGGGGCCACGGGCAGCGGCAAGTCCACCACGCTTGCGGCATTGCTCAACAAAATGAACGAGGAGAAATCCGTTCATATTATCACCCTGGAAGACCCGGTGGAGTTTGTCCACCCCCACAAGAAAGCCACGTTCAACCAAAGAGAGCAGGGCAACGATTTTGACGCCTTCGCCACGGGGTTGCGCGCCGCGCTGCGGCAAGCCCCGAAAGTCATTCTGGTCGGCGAAATGCGCGACCGCGAAACGGTGGAAATCGGCCTCAGCGCGGCGGAAACCGGACATCTGGTTTTGAGCACGCTGCATACGGTCGATGCCGGCCAAACCATCAACCGCATCGTCGGCATGTTCGACAAGGAGGAAGAACAGCAAATCCGCCTCCGGCTGGCGGACACGGTGCGTTGGATCGTCTGCCAACGGCTGTTGCCGAAGGTTGGCGGCGGCCGGGTGGCTCTGCTGGAGATCATGACCACAAACCTGCGGGTCAAGGACGTCATCATCAACGGCGAGTCGGAAGGCAAAACGTTTTACGAAATTATAACCAATGGCGACGCCTACGGCATGTGGACGTTTGACCAGCACATCCTTAAATTGTATCAGGAAAAACTGATCGACGAAAAAACCGCCCTGGCCTATGCCTCGCGCAAAGCGGTGGTCGGCAGGGGTATCGACAACTTGAAAGCCGCCCGGGGCGAAAAGACCACGGACATCGAAGAACTCTCCATGGACGGGGGATACGGCAAAGAGTAGTTCGCCATTCTCCCGCCGCCATCAAGGACCCGCTATGCAAATCAAATGCTCCTCGTGCGACCGAGCCATCAATATTTCCGATGAAAAACTTCCCAAGGACAAGGCGTTTTCCGTTACGTGCCCGGGGTGCAAAAAGAAAATCAAGGTAGACCAACACCTCCATCCCGCGGCGCCGGAAAGCGCGGCAGTCCCGCAAGAACCTGAAAAAGAGGCGATCGACACCACTTCGCTTGTTGAGTCCCACGAGTTTGAGGATGATGACGACCAAGTGTTTTATGACGAGAACGCCAAAATCGCCCTCGTCCTCGATGACCGGAATAAAGAGGCCTGGACCCGGGACCTGGAAGCGCTGGATTACAAAATACAATACGCCAAATCGCCGGAACACGCGGCTCATAAAATGAAATTCACGCAGTTCCACCTCATCGCCCTGAACGAAAATTTTGGCAACGTGAGCCTGGAAAACAACGTGGCGTATCAACATCTGCTGGAAATGCAGATGTCATCGCGGAGAAAAATCTTTTTGGTTCTGCTGGGCGACGACTTTAAATCCATGAACAACATGCAGGCGTTTGCCGCCAGCGCCAACCTGGTGCTCAACCAAAAAGACCTGGACAAGGTGCCTCAGGTTTTGAAACAAGCCATTTCCGAAAATGACCTGTTTTACAAGAATTTTAGAGAAATCCTGACAGCATTGGGGAAGGTATGAATTTAAAGAATACACCGATCGTTCAGCGGTACGCCGACAGCGAAGTGATCGTTTCCGAGGGCGTTGCCAGCAACAACGCGTATATCGTTATCGTGGGCAAGGTAAAGATCACCAAGAAGGTCGATAAAAAAACGGTGATCATCGCTACTCTGAAAGAGGGAGATGTTTTTGGAGAAATGGGCCTGATCACGAATACCCTGCGCAGCGCCAACGTCTCGGCGGTTGGCGACGTCACCATTGGGATCATCGACCGGGAAAAATTCGACGATTTGATGCGTACCGTTCCCGACGACTTGCGGGCGATTTTGCAGGCGTTGGTGGCCCGGCTGCGGATCACCACGGAAAAGTTGAGCCGCATCGGCGTCGAACTGGAAAATACCCGCAACATGATCAACTCCTATTCCTTGAAAAACCAGTGACCCGGACCGCCCATGCCCACTTTCAAATACAAAGCCAGGGTCCGAGGGAAAGTTCAGCAGGGTGAGATCGAAGCCGACAGCGAAAAAGCCGCCACGGCAATCCTGAAACAAAAAAACATCCGGTTTACCGAGCTTGCGGCCAAGAAGAGCTGGACCGACCTGGAACTGTTTGAAGCCAAGCAAAAGATCACCGAAAAAGACGTCGTTCTGTTCACCCGCCAGTTTTCGACGATGATCGACGCCGGCCTTCCCCTGGTGCAGTGTCTGGACATCCTGGCGCGCGGCAGCGACAACAAAACCTTCGCCAAAATCATCAACGACGTCAAAAGCAATATCGAAATGGGCAGCACGCTGTCCGATGCCCTGCGCAAGCACCCCAAAATATTCGATACGTTGTACTGCAATATGGTCGAGGCCGGGGAGGCGGGCGGGACTCTGGATACCATTTTGCAGCGGCTGGCCGCCTACATTGAAAAAGCCCAGGCGCTCAAGGCAAAAGTCAAGTCCGCCATGGTGTATCCGAGCGCGATCATCGGCGTGGCAACGCTCGTTGTGGCCTTTTTGATGATTTTCGTGATCCCCGCGTTCGCCGGCATGTTCGAGGGCAGTGGCGCGGAGCTTCCCGGGCCAACCCAGATCGTGATGGATGTCAGCGACATCTTCCGCACCAAGTCGCATTACATGGTGGGCGCTATTGTCGCCTTCGTTTTTATTTTTAAAAAAGTGTATGCCACCGAGAAAGGCCGGCACGAGATCGACCGCCTTTCCCTGCAAGTGCCTGTTGTCGGCATCCTCATTCGCAAGGTTGCCGTGGCGAAATTTACCCGCACTCTGGGGACCTTGCTTGCCGGCGGCGTGCCCCTCATCGAAGCGTTGGACATCTGCGCCCGCATCGCCGGCAACAAGATTGTGGAGATCGCCATTTTCAAAACCATCACCGCCATCAAGGAGGGCGAGACCATCGCCGCGCCGCTGGCCCGGGAAGATGTCTTTCCTCCCATGGTCATTCAAATGATCGACGTCGGCGAATCTTCCGGCGCCCTGGACACCATGCTGAGCAAGATCGCCGATTTTTACGACGAGGAGGTCGATACCGCCGTCGAGGCCCTGACTTCCCTTCTGGAACCCATGTTGATGGTGTTTCTCGGCGTGCTGGTAGGCTTCATTGTGGTGGCGATGTATCTGCCCATCTTTAAAATGGGCGAAACCATTTAATAAGTTTTCTTCGAAAAATGCAACCGCCCGCCCCGGAACCTTCTCCTTCGGTTATGAGAAAAAAACCGGACCCTCCGGACCCGGAATTACTGCTCCGCATCAAGAACATTACCATCCTGAAGGCAATACTCCTGACGGGTTTTGTCGTCATGGTTTTCACGTTTCAGGTGAAAACGGATTTTCCGATTCCCATCGTCCCGTTAAGCCAGGTCATCGGCGCGGCCTATTTTTTTTTCCTGGGTTACGGGCTGCTTTTAAAATTTTGTAAAAACCTGTTGCTGGTGGGGGCAGTGCAGACGGCGGGCGACTTGCTGGTGGTTGCCGGAATCCTGTATGCCACGGGAGGAACCGAAAGCCCCTTTGCCTTTTTAAATATCCTGGTCATCATCGCTGCCAGCATCATGCTGCCGCGCACGGCCTGTTACCTGGCGGCCTCCGGCGCCAGCATCCTGTATGGCCTGCTGGTCGACCTGGAATACTACAACCTTCTGCACCCCGTTTATTTTTTCCCGAAATCTCCCGCCCATTATGAAGGCGGTTATGTGTTTTACATTATCTTTTTAAACATTGCCTCGTACTATTCCGTGGCTTTTCTAAGCAGTATGCTCGCGCACCGCCTGAAAATCATGAAAGACGAACTGGTGCATAAAAGCACCGACCTGCGGGAACTTCAGGCGTCCCACGAAAATGTTTTGCGGCATATGGGCAACGGATTGTGGACCACGGACCTTGCGGGCCGGATCACTTCCGCCAATCCGGCGGCGGCGGAAATCACCGGCTACTCCTCCTCCGAGGCGCTGGGCCGGCTGTGTTTTGAGTCGCTCGCGGAACTCAAGGACTTGTTCACGCAGGGCGCCGACCTGCCCCTTCAGATTGAAGGAGTATTTCGGCGGAAAGACGGGAAAATTATTCTCATCCGGATGAAGGTGAGCTGTTTGATCGAGCCGGGCGGCCACGCCAAGGGCTATATTTGCGTGTTCGAGGACTTGACGGAATTGCGGGAAATGGAGCGCAAAATGGCGCAATCGGAAACGCTGGCCGAAGTGGGAAAAATATCCGCCGGACTGGCTCATGAAATCCGCAACCCGCTGGCGTCTTTAAGCGGTTCGATACAGGTTCTCCATAAAGGCCTCCAACTCCAGGGAAATTACCGGCGCCTGATGGAAATCGTCCTGCGTGAAACCGAACGCCTGAACACCATCGTCTCGGATTTTCTGACCTACTGCCATCCCGGCAAGTACCGAAATACCGCGATCGATCCCGCCAAGCTGGTGCAGGACATCATCACGCTTCTCAAAAACAGCGATGAATACCATCCCTCGATCCGGATCGACTTTCAACCCGGCGAACGCTTCCTGATCCAGGGGGATGAGCCGCAGGTCAAGCAGATGATCTGGAACCTGTGCATCAACGGCTTGCAGGCCATGGCGAACGGCGGCACCTTGACCATCGGAATCCGGCGGGCCGAGAGATTCAATCGCGATGGTTTTTACTCTGACCGGGAGGGGATCGTGCTGACTGTGCAGGATGAGGGCTGCGGCATCACCCCGGACGACAAGGACAAACTGTTCGACCCCTTTTTCACCACCAAGGAAAACGGGGTGGGCCTGGGGCTGGCGAAAGTGTATCAGGTGGTGAGCCAAAATGACGGCTACATCGGGGTGACAAACAATCCGGACGCGGGCGTGTGTTTCACAACCTTCCTGCCGCTGCCGCCGGTGGCCGGAGCAAAAGTTTGATGGCATTCGGACGCGGAGTTGGGTTACCATAAAAAGGAATCGATACTCATTCGTAGTCACTTCAGGGAAGGAACAGCGCGATGTCGGAAATCGGCCCCATGAAAATTACCGGAGAGGAAGAAATTGCCGTCTGCACCTGTATGCAGTCGAACCATTGGCCGTACTGCGATGCCTCGCATCATACCTTGTCAGGGTCGGCCGGGCCTGACATCATCTCGCTGGACAAAAACAAGACGTATTATCTTTGCCAGTGTTTCAAAACCAAGAACCGCCCCTTCTGTGACGGGTCCCACGACAAGAAACCCGCCAAAACACCCGAAAAGACCTGAACCGCAACATCGCACATTTGCCGCCAAGCCCATTCCTCGCCGTCTCGTGAAAAAAGAGAGCTTTGCACCCTAGCGGGCACTCCGCATAAGTATGATTGTCATTGCGGGCGTAGCGAAGCAATCCCGAAGGGGGCACTCTAAAAGAGTACGAACGCTGGATCGCCACGCCGCTGGCCGCGGCTCGCGATGACAAGCCAGAGGCCTGGGAAAAAGCGGTAACGGCAAAGGGGTAACGAAACCTTCGATTGATTTTGATGGAGTGGTGGCGCGGACTTTCCAGTCCGCGCATGGGCAGGCTGGGAAGCCTGTATTGCTACATGAAAAGAGGCGGGAGCGGGCAACGCCCACGGGAGGTGGGCTGAACTTTTGACTGAAATCAAATATCGAAAAGCGCTATCGGGCAATGGATTTCATAAGAGCCGGGGGTTCCGGGTTATAGGGGGCCAGCTTTGCCGCGGCGCGCAGTTCGCGCTCCGCTTCCGCCAACAGGGCCCGGTTGCGCGTCTGCCGGTAGCCTTCCAGGAACGTTCGCGCCAAAATGCGGTGGGGCAGGCCACAACGGCCGCAAAACGATTGTGCTCTTTCGGCATGAGATGCGATGTCCTGCAAGGTTTGCGCGGTTAATATTTGCCGGTGGATCAATCGGTCGTAAATATAAAAATCCGCCGCCGCCACGGCCGCCAGGATGGAAAAGCCGGCGATTGCCGCCGTTGGCGCCGGGCCGGCCAGAGACACGCCGGCGTTTTCTTCGCGGCTCATAAAATCGAGGAGAACGACCAGCAGCGCAAAATAATAAATGAAAAGGGAAACCAGCCAGTTGGACTCGATCAGATTGTGGACAAGAAACCCGGCGGCCGCCAGGCTCAGATAAAACACGGCGTCGCGGCGCGGGTGATGCGGGTTTTTTAGCAGGCGCGCCGGGCGCTTAAACATTGCGGCCAGCAAGGCCATCAGCAGGGCAAAGCCGATCAGTCCGGAATCCGAGAGGGTTTGGGCATAGAGGCTGTGCGCGTGCGGCGGATTTTTCTGGATGTAGCGGGGCCGCGCCACGGGTTCCTTTCCCGCCATGACCTGCGGATAAACGGCAACGAACGTCAAGGGGCCGCTTCCGGTGACGGGATAGCGTTTGAATATTTCCCAGGCGCCCTGCCAGTAAACGAAACGGCCGAGCAGGTTATCCCAGTTCCAGGCGATTGCGTGGACGTTGGCGGTCGGCGGTGCTTCCCGCGCTTTATCCGCGGTACCTTTGACAAACAGCACGGCGGCCAACAGGCCAAGGACGAGGCTGGCGTATAGCGCGCCCCGGAGGGCGCGGGTTTTGAGTTTAGGCGCTCCCAGGGCATAGGCCGATGCCGCCAGAAGTTGCAGCAAGGCAACCACCTGTCCGCCCGGCGACCCGGAAAAGGCCAGCCCCAGCAACAACACAGCCAGCAGGCACCCGGCGGCTATACGCGGCGCTCCCCGCCTGTGTTTCCGGAAAAGAAAAATACCGACCGGCAAATTCAACAGGAGATAACCGGAAAAATAATTGGCGTTGGCAAATGTCGATAAAGACGCTTCCCAAAAACGCGAGCCCGCTTGAAGGTTCAATTCCTTGAGGTATCCGTGGAGTGCCGACTGGATTGGCGGATACTGCCCGACGAGGGCGAAGAGGGAATGAATCGCCGCGCAAACGACAAGAACCCAAAAAATTTCCTCGACCTGCCTTTCATGATTTAAATACAGGATGAGGCCCAGGGCGAACACCATAGCCGTCAGGGATTTGACGGTTGCGTAAAAACTCAGGTCCAAATCCACGGTGTAAAAATACCCCAGGGCGGACCAGGCAAGCACGAGCAACAGGCAGGCGGCCGGTACGGTGAGGCGGGGCCGTTTTGCGGCCGGGTCTTCCCGGCGGGCGAGGTTGAGAAATAAAAATCCCAATGACAAAAATCCCATGAGGGCGGTGGTCGCGTTGGGACCGAACGGCAGATAAGCGTTTTCACCGCCGATGAAGGCCAGCAGAACGAGGCAGGAAAGAAGATAGAGCCGGCTCATGGGCTGCCGCCGTTGCGCTTGAAAATATCCAGGGAATATTTCGGGTCCGGCTTGCGGTAACTCCAGATTTTCTTGAACTGCGGGTTTGCGGCCAGAAATTTTTCCTGCGGGTATCGCGTAAAGGGATAAACGAAATAGGCGTTACGCAGCCGCGTTGTCGGCAGCGCGCCTTCCGGACGCCGCCGGTATTTGGAGGCATAAAAGGGAAAGCGTTCGTTCGGCGGCACCAACCGGGGCTGCTCGGGCCACCAGACCGCCGGTACAATCAACATCCTGGCGCGGCCCCGCAAATAAATCTCAAGCCCCTCCTGGGGATTTCCCAGGTTAGTCGAGATCATCAGCACCAACGGTTTTTGTTCGCTTTGCCGCTCCAGGAATTTCACTGCTTCGCGAATGCCGTAGCCGGAATTCATTCCTTCCAGATAATGCGTTCGGTCGAATTCATGCAAGGGCGTGTTGAGCGGGTCGTGCGTCAACCGCCATGCAAAAAAAAACCCGTCCGACAAAGTCACCAAAAACAGCATGGCCGTGATGGCTCCCACCCGAGCGGCTTCGTCATATTGTGAGAAAAAAGCTCGCTTTGCGATGGCGCCGGCAAGGAATTGCGCCAGGCGAACCAGGGCCAGGGCGGCCAATAGCGCCAGCGGCGGCTGCGCGATGACGAAGTAACGGGAAAAAAAACCCTTGGCAACGGCAACAATAGCGAGTGTGGGAAAAACCGCCCAGAACACCAGCGCCAAGCCGTTTTTTTGCCGCGTCGCCAGAACCAGAAAAAAACCGAACGTCAATACGACGATCACCGGCCAGGTGAGATAGGTGTAATAAAATTCCCAAATCACCGAAGCGTTGCGTTGCCAGATCGGCCAGGGAAACGCAATGAGTTCGTCCCAGTTCAAGATAAGGTCCGGGCGATGGAAAATCAGGCTGCGCTCCTGGACCGTAACGCCCTGAGCGGACAGGAAGAACGGCAGGATTATGGCGGCGGCAGTGAGAACCGTTATGCCGGCCCCCGCGGCGGCATCCGCGCTTGCGGCGGCATCCGCGCTTGCGGCGGCACCGGGCTGCCGATGCCGCCGGCACAACAGGAGCACCATGGCCGCCACCGGGAAAAAAAGCAGCGCCGTGGCCTTGGTCAGCAAAGCCAATCCCAGCAGGACACCCAATAGCAAGTATCCGGAATACCGCCGGTTTGAGGACCGACCCAGGTGCCACGCAACGAGGAAAATCCATACGCCCAGGGCGCTCTGCAGGCTGTCCACCAGCGCCAGCCGGTCAAAGAACAGGGTGTAGGGAAAAAACACGTAGCAGAATGCCGCAACAATACCGACAGCCGGGCCGTAAAGGCGGCGGCCGATCAGATAAATACCGGCCAGCGAAAAGCCGCCGGCAAAAATGGAAACCGCTCGCCCCGCAACCAAGGGATCGGCAAACCAATTCAAGGTCAGGGCATTGAGCCACATGAACAGGGGCTGCTTGCCGTCCAGTTTGGAGATGAACAATTCGTGGGCGTCATCGGCGATGATTTGCGCCCAATGAATATAAATCGCCTCGTCGGTAAAGACCGGGAACAGGGTGGCCGCGTAACAGCGGGTCAGCAGGTAGGCGGCGGCAGCAGCCGCCAGCGCGAGCCAATGCCGGGCAGTCAAGGGGTCATGTTTGCGTGCGTCCATGGGCCTTTCGCCACGTAAAAATTCCGATCAGGAGCGTTGCCAGGCTTATCGCCAATCCGGCCCTGAAAGATATGGGGTTGTAGTCGAAGCGCACCTCGTGCGTTCCGGGTTCGAGCAGGAGCGCCCGAAAGGCGAAATTGGCGCGGTAAATTTTTGCCGGCTTGCCGTCCACCGTCGCCTGCCAGCCGGGGTACCAGGCTTCGCTCAAAAAAAGAAATTTTCTCGATTCCAGGGTTGCCGTCAGCGTGATCGAGTTGTTGCCGCTTTCCGAAAAAACCACCGATTCGTCTTTGCCCGCCGAAGCCGGCGTAGAGCGGGGCGATTGGCCGCAAGGCAGTTTTTCCGGCGATTCGTCCAGAAGGATGATTTTGCGGGGTTGGAAATTCTTTCCGGAAAGAATTTCGGGGTAGTCCTTCTCCGCGTTGACCTGCCGGCAGGCGCCCACCAGGTAAGCCCTCGGCAGCGCGTCCGGGTTCTCGTACAGTTTGATGGTTTCCTGTGTCCCGGCGGCAGGCCGGGCGGTGTCAGGCGTCTCCACCGGTTCCTCGTTGACCAGCTTGAGGCCGTTAAAATCCAACTTGTCCGCCGAGACAATATATTTGGCGTTCAGCATGTTTAATAAATTCATACGCCGCTCAGGCGGCAGGTTCTTCAACAGGTCCCGAATGTTTTCGAACAACAGGGGGCGCATGACGACAAAGCCGCCGACATAATAGATTCCATGCGGGATACCGATTAACGGAAAGAGCATACTGTTCTGGATTTCAAAACTCATCTTGCGTTCTCCAACCCGCCGGTAGAAAAAAGCGGTTCTCGTCTCCGGCGGCAAATACACGCGAAACAGCCCGGGATCGGCAAGAACGCGCTGCATATTGGCGCTCGCCCGGTCATAGCGTTCCGCGGGAATTTTCAGGTAAAGTCCGTGGCTGCCGAAAAACAGGTCGAGCGCCAGCAAACAAATGGAGCCGCGCAGCCACCACTGTTTGCCGCGGCCGGCATTGGCGGCGAGAAACCACAGCACGCAAAAAACGGCAGTGAACGCCAGCAGACGTTGCAGGTTGCCTAAATTGACCCAAACCTGATTGAACGCCGGAGGCACCAGGCCGTTTTCGCTGAACCACCGCACCCAAAATCCGTTGAAGAAATAGATGGAAGCGATCACCAACGCCAAACCGACGGCCAGAATCAGAAGCTTGCGGGACCAGGCGGCGGCCTCGCCGTTTGCCGATTGCATGTCCTTGCGGAACCGGTCGTATCCCAGCCCGGCGGCGATGGAAATCGCCAGGATGGCGGATAGAATAAATTTTACCGGATAGCGGAACGCGTCGAAGAAGGGTATGTACTCCCTAAAAAAAGCAAAAAGCGGCGTGTGGCTCCCCAGGGCCAGGGTCAGGGAACAGGCAATAACCAGCAAAAGGGAGCAAGCGCGGGCGCCGCCCTTGCGAAAATAGTATGCGGACAGTAAAAAGGGAATCGCCCCGAGATAAAGGGTTTGCACCCAGTTTTGATTGGCCCAGTAATTTTTCCCGTCGAGGAAATAGCCGTAGAGGTCCAAAAAGAAAAACAGCAACAGTTCGCGGAATTTCAGCGACCATATCGCCGCCTGCTCGATGGGCAGTCCCTGGTCGCGAATGGACCAGTGCGACAACTCAATCGCCGGCAGCAACTGAACGGCGGACAAGCCCGCCCACGCGGCGAAAAATATCGCCAGGTACGACAACCGTCTGAGGCCAACGGGACAGGGCCGGTCCGCGAACAGCATCCGCGGGAATGCGGTAAAGACAACCAGCCAGGGGAAAATCTGGTAACAGGTTTCGATTCCTCCGGCAAACAGCATGACCGCGGCCAGGCCCGCGGCCAACAGGGCATAGCGCCGGTCGTCTTTTAACAGGCCCGCGAAATAGCACAACAGCAGCAACGGCGTCCAGGCCACCGGAAACAGGGTGGACGGGTAGCGCTGCAGGGAAAACAGGTAGCCGCTCAGCATAAACGTCAATCCGGCAACGCCGGCGGCGGCGGCACTGCATCGCAGTCCCCGCATCAACCCATACATGAAAAATCCCGCCAGGCTGTAATGCAGGACGATCGTTAAATTAAAAACCAGATAAAAGGGCAGGAACAGGTAAAACAGGCTGAAAGGATACAAAACGGCGGGTTTCATCGTTGCGAACAACGGCGTGCCCGTCAGCGAGAAGGGATTCCAGAGGGGAAAGGAAAAATTCTGCGCCGCCTGCACCCAAAGTTTGCGGAGCGGGATGAAGAAAAAAACAGTGTCGCCCCCTGAAAAGACGGGGTCCGAACCGGCCATTTCCCAAAAATATCCCAGGGCCAGGCAAACGAACAAAAAGCCCGCCGCCAGGACCTCCCGGGCGTTTATTGTGGGGAACATAAAATAGGCCGCAGGGGGAATTCACATTCCCCTCCCAGTTTTTCTATTCTCCAACCGGAGGCAACCTGAGCGCTGCATGAGTCAACAGGTTCGACAACAAAACAGCACCTCCCTTCAACAAAGGAGGGGAGGTGCGCTCTTCTCAGATACAACGGTCAGGTGGGGTCGTTCACTACGCCCGGCGTGCCGACGCCCGTCAGGTCCGTATAAACCCATGTTCTTGTGACGCTGTTGTCATCCGCCGCGGTAATGGAAGTTCCGGAGGCGACGACAGGCGTCAGGCCCTGGGCATCCACCGAGTTGACGACGGAGGTTACATCGTATGTCGTGCCGCTGATGATGTAGTTGGCGTGCAGAATATTAACCGCCGACCGCAAGGCTCCGGTCAGATTGTCCAGACGCGCGGTGCGCGCGCTTCCTTGCAAGTCGAGAAACTTCGGCACGGCGACCGCCGCGAGGATTCCCAGGATGACGATTACCATGATCAACTCAATCAGGGTGAAACCTTTTTTATTTTTTACAAACTCTTTCATCTCCATTTCCTCTTTAAGAGTTAGACGACGGCCGGAAGCCCCTTCCTCGAAACGCATTCGGGATTTTCTTTCTACCAAAAAGTTTTGCAAAAATCGGACCGATTGGGGAGTTGAGTCCGATAGAGGCAAAATGAGGCTTTGCGGGCCGTTCCATAAGGAAACAGCGAATGCGGATGGGCAATGGCTTACCCGGTTTGTAACCCCGGTTACCCAATCGGTGAAACGGAAATTCGGCCTAAACCAGGGTGGTCAGGCAAAACACGACGAGGAAACAGGCCCCCAGGAACAGGAAGAAACCTACCAGGACATGGTTCTTCAATACCCAGCTGTCGAGGGCGTCGGAGGAGGTGTCGACCAGGTCCTGTACTTGTTGCGTGGAAAAAAAGGCGTCCAGCGTTCGGCTGAGTTTTCTGAAGCGATCGGGCATAAGGATCAGGGTCAGGCAAAGAGCGGCGCCAATCACGCACCACAGCACGAGGATCCATTTCAGGAAATCCATGGCCATGAATGTAAACATTTCCGCGGTCTGGGTTTCAGGTTTGATGACCAGGGCAATGAATTTGGCCTGATCAAACCCGGCCAGCAGAAAATAGATGGTGTAAACGGCACCAATCAAAAACACCAGCCCGACCAGCCACCGATACTTGATGACGGTTTCCGTGGTTTGAACCTGGGTTTCGAGTTTTTGGGAAACTTCGCTGGTGGAAAACCATCGCTTGAACCCGCTGTTGATGCGCGAGGCCAGGGCGGGTTTGAACAGGATGAGGGCGCTGAACAAAAACGATATGGCCACCAGGATAAGGGTAATGATCTTTCCCGCTTCCAACAAAATTTCATAAACAATGTTCATTCGGCCTTCTCCGTTTATTTATTGTGGGATGTTTTTTTGTCCGGGCAGTCTGGGTTGCAGGCGCTCCTCGCGCTGGCGCCGCTTGATTCTCTGCCGGATTTCCCGTGCCCGGTTCTTTTCCGTTTGCGCCCTTTTTCTCTGGAACAGGATATCTTGTTCGGTCAACTGGCCGCGCTCGGCTTTCTGTTTGTCGCGTACTACTTTCTGGTCGCTGCGCTGGGCGATGATCTTGCTGCCGATGATGCCGGTGGTGGAGTCATAGGGCCATTTGATAATGGTCTGGTCGCGGCGTTGGTGGTAAATGAATCCGCTGGCCTGGAAAGTCGGCAGCGTAGTGCCGACTCTTTCGGGCGTCAAGTTCGACTCTCCGCGCGTGCCGAGAACGAACACCCACAACCGGTTGTCTTGCTGCTCGCCGGTGGGCGGAGTGATGCGCCGGCGGTTATAACCTTCGGGGACCTTTCGCAAATTTTGGAAGGGATTTCCCGGGAAAAAAGCCGCATTGCCTTTTAGCAGGTCGTCACCAAAATTGTTCAGAATGTTCTGCCGCATGATCTCAATGGTCCGGTCCTCGGCGGCGATCTCGGCGTTTTCGGCAACGGAAAGCATTTTCTGTACGGCGACGGAGCTTAGAATCCCGATCAGGACAATGACCAGGATCAACTCGATAAAAGTGAATCCCTGCTCGTTGCGTGAAATTTTGTGCCGGTGTATTTGCATCGGGAAACCCCTGCGTTGGCAAAGCGGTGTTTTATTTTCTGGCCATCTGCGTCAAATCCCACATGGGCAGGAAGATCGCCAGGGCGAGGAACAGCACGGTTGCCCCCATGAACACCAGCAGGATCGGCTCGATCATGGCGGAAAGGCTTTTCACCGCGCGGTCGACTTCCTCGTCGTAATAATCCGCCACCTTGATCATCATGTCATCCAGTGCGCCGGAGGTTTCGCCTGCGGCGATCATCTGCGTGACCAGGGGAGGCACGAAGCCGCTCATTTTCAGGGGAGCGGCAAGTCCCATGCCGTCCTGCACGCTGGTGCGCAAGTCCAGGATAATTTTTGCGATCACCACGTTATCCACCACCTTGGAGGTGACGGTGAGAATATCCAGAATGGGCACGCCCCCCATTTGCAGGGTGCCCAGGATTCGGGAAAACTTGGCCATCGAGGATTTGAGCATGATAGGCCCCATGATGGGCATTTTGATCAGAAAGTAATCCCATTGCCGCCGGCCGGTTTCGGTGGCGGTGTACTTTTTGAAAGCGATATAAAGCAGAACGACGCCCGCCAGCACATAGTACCAGTAATGGGTGAAGGCATTGTTGAAAGCGATGAGCATCCGGGTCGCCAGCGGCAGTTCCAGCTTGGCTTTTTCAAACATGGTGATAAACGTCGGCACCACCTTCCACATCAAAATGCTGATGGCGAACACCATGGCGGTCACCACCATTTTGGGATACTGCAACGCCGATTTGACTTTCGCCTCGTTATTCGCCTGTTTCTCCATGAGGTCCGCCAGCCGTTTGAGGATTTCATCCATTACCCCGCCGGCCTCTCCCGCCTCGATCATGCTGATGAACAGTTCGGAAAACACGTCGGGATGCTTCTGCATTCCCTCGGACAGGGACAAGCCGCCCTCGATGTCCATCTGCACCTGGAAAATAACATCCTTGAATTTGGGATTTTTTATCTGTTCCTTGAGCGCCGCTAAAATACCCAGCAAAGGAATGCCGGCATGGAACAGCGTCGCCATCTGGCGGGTGAACAGCACCAGGTCCTTGGTCGTGACTTTTTGAAATCTTTGCAGGAAATCTTTCTTCTTTTCCTTTGGTGCGGTGGACTCGGTATGGATGTTTACGGGGAAATGCCCCATCCGCGCCAGTTCCTGGCCTACGGCGTTCACGTCCGAGGCATTCATCGTCCCCGAGACGATTTGTCCCATTTTATCCCGGGCTTTGTATTGGAACAGGGTCATCGTATGAACCGGAAAGTTGTCATTGGATAGTGAAGCGCAGATTTGTTTGCCGGATTATAGGATATAGAATATAAAATGTGGAAGCAAGGGGGGGCGGTTTCCATAATTTCGTTTTTCGATGCCCGGCGGTGCGTTATTATTCGATCAGCCCATATTTTTTCATTTTGTTGTGCAAACTTTTCCGGCTGATGCCGAGGCGGTCGGCGGTTTCCTGGCGTTTCCAGTTTTCTTCCCGCAACGCTTCCAGGATCAGGCGTTTTTCCGCGGCGCCGACAAGCGTCTTCATCTGGTCCTGTAATGTGGCGCCGGTTACCGGTTGCGGAGAGTCTTCTCCCAGGGAAGGGTAGACCTCCAGAAGTTGCCTGCGCCCCAGACTCTTTTCATAAGCAAGAATGATACCTCTTTGGATCACATTTTCAAGTTCGCGGATGTTTCCCGGCCAGGCGTAGTTCATCAGCAATTCCATGCCGTCGGTGGAGATGGTTTCGATATCTTTTTTAAATTTCCTGTTATAGAGGGCGAGAAAATGGTTGGCCAGGACGGGGATATCCTGTTTGCGCTCCCGCAGCGCAGGGATTTGGATGGCAACGACATTGAGCCGGTAAAACAATTCCTCGCGGAACTCACCGTCTTCCACGGCCTTTTTCAGGTCCTTATTGGTGGCGGTGATGAGGCGGATATCCACCTTGATGGATGTTTCGCCGCCGACACGTTCCAGCTCGTTTTCCTGGATGACCCGCAAGATTTTCGATTGCGTGGCCAGGGGCATGTCGCCGATTTCATCGAGGAACAGTGTTCCCTCGTGGGCCTGCTCGAATTTTCCGATCTTGCGTTTCAAAGCTCCCGTGAAGGCTCCCTTTTCAAACCCGAAAAACTCGGCTTCCAGCAGGTCGTGCGGAATGGCGGTGCAGTTTACTTTAATGAAGGGCCGGTGGCGCCGTGAGCCGCCGAAATGCAGGGCCTGGGCCACCAGTTCTTTTCCTGTGCCGCTTTCCCCAAGGATGAGGACGGAAGCATCGCTTTCCGCGACCTTGCTCACCCGTTCGAGGACCTCGCGGATCGCCCGGCTCTCGCCCAGAATATCAGGGACCTGTTTTTCCAGGTTGGAGCGCAGCGCCTTGACTTCCTTTTGCAGTTGGCAGCGTTCCGCGGCGCGCCGCATGACCACGCGGATTTCTTCTATATCGAAGGGTTTGCTGAAATAGTCGAACATGCCGGCGCGCACCGCCTCTATGGCCAGTTGTTTGTTGCCATAGGCGGTGATCAGAATGCCGACAATGTCGGGGCAAATCTCCCGCATGTTCATGAAGGTGCGGAGGCCGTCCAGGCCCGGCATGTTGTAGTCCAGGATAGCCAGGTCGAAGCGTTCACATTCCAGGAGCCGAATGGCCGCCTCGCCGTTGGCCGCCGTTTTGTAGCGGTAACCTTCTTTTGCTATGGCTTCGGACAGGAAGAATCTCATGCCCTCTTCGTCATCAACGATCAGAATTTTGGCGGCGCGCATGAGGGCTTGGAGTCAGGGTTTGTATTGGGGGTGCTGGGTGAAATCCGGCTGGAACGGGCAGCCGGGGTGGACGCGGTGTTTTCGTTCTCCACGGGCAGTTCGACCCGGAAGACGGTGTAGCCTTCCTTGCGGAACGCGGAAATTCCACCGCCATGCAGGGTAATGATCTGGCGTGTGATCGCCAAACCCAGGCCGGTGCCCGATGTCTTGGTGGTAATGAACGGTTCGAAAATGCGGGATTGCACTTGCGGGTCAATCGGCGGTCCATCGTTCATGATCGTTATGACGATCCGTCCCGCCGGCGCCGGCCCGGAAGGGGAGGCTGCATTCGCGGGCCGATACTCGGTGCTCATGCAGATTTCGCTCGTGTCGCCAACGGCCTGCAAGGCGTTTAACAGAATGTTGAGAAAGGCCTGCACCAGTTTTCTGCCTTCCGCCTGCATCGGCGGCAGGCCGGGGTCAAAGTTTCGGACGACGCGGACGGCTTTTTTCCCCATTTCAAAACCCGTCAACTTCCAGGCTTGTTCCACCAGTTCATTGATGGAGCAAATATTAAACTGCATGCTGGGAGACTGGGTGAAATGGAGCAGGTCAAAAACCACCTGGTTCAGACGGTCGACTTCCTTGATGATCGTGCGGGTGTAGTCGCGGCTGCGGCTGTCTTCCGGAAATTCTTCCTCCAGCAACTGGGTCAAGCCCTTGATGGTGCCCAGTGGATTACGGATTTCGTGGGCCAGGTTCGCCGCCATTTGCCCCAGGGACGCCAGCTTGTCGCGCCGCCGGATTTGTTCGGTAATGCGCTGCGCTCGGTACAGGTCTTTAATGGTGACGATCATTCCCACCATGTGGTCGCCCGTGTCTTTGAGGAGCGTGGTCGAAAGCGACAGGCGGATTTCCCGGTCGTTTTCCGCCACTATCGTGATCGACCGTTCGGCAAGCGTTTTCCGGTTTTGCAGGGATTCATAAATCAACCGATTCAAACTTTCCGTGGAATGCAGGGTCTCGAGCAGGGCGCTCACGGGTTTGCCGATGAAGCTTTCGGCCTCTTTGCCGAAGATGGCCATGGCGCCGGAGTTCAAGGAGACGATGTTTCCCGTGCTATCCAGCATGAACCATCCGCCGCTCATGCCGTCGATCAGATATTTGTTGATCGAGGAAACCATGAGGTTGAAATCCTTTCCCACCGGAGCCAATTCCTCGAACCGTTCCACTTCCAGTTTGGCGTTAAAGTCGCCCCCGGCAATCTGCCTGGCTCCCGCCATGATCTGTTTCAACGGCTTGGAAATCGCGTAGGCAATACCTAATCCGGAAAAAATGCCCAAAACCGTGAAAAAGAGAATCTCCAGTTTGATGATACCCAGAATTTCGCGGATCTTTTCTTGCCCCAGGGGTTCAAGGGAGACGTTCTTGCCCAGGAAAAAATATTCCATCAGGTCAAGGGCAACGAAACCGGAACTGAAAGCAAAGAGAGCAACCACCATCGGAATAATCAGGAACAGGCCGGGGGAAAGCTTTTTATTCAGCAGGAGACGCAGGGAGTTCGGCTGGTTTTCTTCGAGTTTTGGGTTCCCCATGATTTTTTAAGGAACAGAAGCGGAGAAAGAGGGCTGGGGGAAGGCAATGGACGACCTTATCGGCGGTTCAATCCCACAAGTGGGTTTGATTCCCCGTGGCTTGCCACGTCTCTTAAATGAAAATCCTTATCGGATACCCCGTCCGCTTGCGGCGGGGCCGTTCAATCTTCGCCTCCGGTCCCGGCGCATAGTGACGGGTTATTCGGCAAACGTTACACGGTTTACTTCCTCCAGGGTAGTGTAACCGTCTAAAACTTTTTGCAGGGCGTCATGGCGCAAGGTTCTCAACCCCTGGGTTTGCTTGGCCGTTTTGAGGATGGTCATGGGAGCGGCCTGTTTTAAAATCAGCGCCCGGATATCATCGGTGACCACCAACACTTCAAAAACGCCGATGCGGCCCTGGTATCCGCTGCGTTTACACTGCCGGCATCCTTCGCCGCGGCTCAGCAAAACCTTTTTGTCGATTCCCTTGGGAAACAACTGGCTCAATTCATCCGGTTCGGGTTCGTACTTGATTTTGCAATGCCGGCAAATCCTCCGGGCGAGGCGCTGCGCGAGGACGCCAACGACCGACGAGGCCAGCAAAAACGGTTCGGCCCCCAGATCGGCCAACCGCGACAAGGCTCCGGCGGTGTCGTTGGTATGCAGCGTGCTCAACACCAGGTGGCCCGTCAAGGCGGCCTGGATGGCGATGTCGCTGGTTTCGTTGTCGCGTATTTCGCCGACCATGATGATGTCCGGGTCCTGCCGCATCAGGGAACGCAGGCCGGTGGCAAAGGTGATCCCGGCTTTCGGGTTCACCTGGGTCTGGCGAATGCCCGGCAAGCGGTATTCCACGGGGTCTTCGATCGTTTTGATGTTTTTCGTTTTGCTGTCCAGCAAGCTCAGGGAAGCGTACAGTGTGGTGGTCTTTCCGCTTCCCGTGGGGCCGGTGACCAGAATCACCCCATAAGGTTTTTTCAACAGGGTGTCATACTTTTCCAGGTTGCTGCCCATCAAGCCCGACGTTTTTAAATCGACCATGAGGTTGCTTTTATCGAGGATACGCAGAACCATGTTTTCGCCGTAGATGGTTGGGCAGGTGGAAACACGCAATTCGATTTCCTTGGCTCCCAGTTTTATGGAGAACCCGCCGTCCTGCGGCGCCCGCGTTTCCGCGATGTCGAGGTTGGACATCACCTTGATGCGCGAGATCAAGGCCGACTCGACGCTTTTCGGCGGATGGCTGGTTTCGAACAACACTCCGTCGATCCGGTAACGGATGCTGAGGTCGTCTTCAGTGGGTTCGATATGAATATCGCTGGCGCCTTCGTCCAGCGCCTGTTTCAGGATGACTTCCACCAGTTTCGCCACAGGCGCCTCGGAAGCTTGCAGGGTGGCGGCGGCGGGCGGCTCTTCCAGCACGGCCTTGGCTTCTTCTTTTTTAACGTCCGAGGCGCCGATGCTTTTCATGGCCGCCTCGATCGAAGCCGCTACCCCGTAGTACTCCTGAATGGCATGTTGGATATCTTCGCTGGTGCTGACCGCGGGCTTGACATTCATCCCCGAATAGATGATCACCTCATCAATGGCGAATATGTTTAGCGGGTCGGCCATGGCGACCGTTAACTGTTCGCCTTGAACGTCAATGGGAATCAATGTATGTTTTTCCGCGATATTCTGCGCCACTTTTTGAATCGCCGCCTGGCTGACCTTGATTTCCCGCAAGTCAACGTACGGAATCTTCAACTGCCGGGCCAGGCAACTGGCCAGCTTGTCCTCGGTGAGAAACTGAATGCTAACCAGGGTTTTTCCCAGTTGTTCGCCGCGCGTTTTTTGAATTTGCAGCGCTTCCTCCAACTGTTGTTTCGTGATGGCTCCGGCTTCGACCAGAACGTCACCCAATTTCAATTTTTCCCGTGTCGCCATGTTGTTATTTCGCCTTTAATCGGGTTCTCGATAATGCTGCTGCTCTTTAATCGCAGGGGGCAATCTGCGCTGCTTGCAAAATGCAAAAGTCCGGCTGAATACAACGGATTTATTTTTCCGAAAGGGGAATAATTTTCCGTTCGCGCATCGGATTCCTCCGCGGCGAATGATCTATAACTCCTTAAAGTTTAGATGGTTGCGCGGTCTGTCGTCCTTTGGCACACTTTTTGTAGATTAAAAAGCGAAGGATTTTAGAATTCAAACCGGACTAGGTGAAAACCGCCGTGGATGCGAAAACCGCTTTACTTACATTGATTCAACCGCCAGCGCCAATCGAAAACCCGGCGGTTGGCCCAGCCGGTAACAATGGCGGAAACGACCAATTCCAAAACATGTTAGAGGAAGCGTCCCGCAATGTCAAACCTTCCGGGGACAACGCTTCCGCGAAAAACGACAGCCAAGACGAATCGGCTAATTTCAACAACAAATCGAGCGCCGACCGACCGTCCGGCATCGCAAAATCGAACCAAAAGAAAAACGATAATTCGTATCTCGGCAGCAGCGAATCGTTTGACTCCAGCCTGACCTCTGTGAACGACCGGCCTCTTTTACAAGAGGGCGCCAATACGTCAGGCGGCTATCAAAACGCGCTTGTGGAGAAATTACAATCCCTCGGCGTCGATCAGGAAAAGATCGATGCGCTTTTAAATCTGCTGTCTCTTGATGCCGCCGATGCCCAGGAATCGATCGCGGCTTTGGCCGGTCCGTTAGGCTTGGCGCAAAATGCCGCGCCGAAAAATTCTTTGCAAGGTCCGCAAAAAGCCGGTGAGCCGTCTGCCGCATTGAACGGGCGGGACCGCCTGGCCCTCGATTTCCTCCGACAGGCCGGGTTCAGCGAGGCCGAGTCTAAAGATTTGCTGCAAAAGATAGTACGTATCGATACGGGCCGCATCAATACGGACCGACCCAACCTCCAGGGAGCGCAGGCGGAGAACGGCAATCCGGACGCAGCGAATGTCATTCGCTCGGCCCATGCCCAGGTGCGTGAAAACAGGGGCGAGGCAGCCGGCGAATTGATCCGCCAACAAACGCTGGAACTGCGGCAACAGAAAACCACCGGGGGAACTGCCAATAATCGCGACATCACATCCACGGGAAGAATCCCAATCCAGGATGACTTGGCCAAACTATTGAACCCCGTACATCAGACCCGGCAGGAGCCTCCCAACGAGACAGCCATTCAAGCCGCCCTGGCGAATTCTCCAAATCTTCGCAATCTCCAAGACAACATTTCCCCGGCAGATACGAATACCGTGAAACTCTCCACCGAGTTCGTCAGTCAGGCGGATGTTCAAGCCGCCGAGAAACCGTCCGGTCATTTTAATGGAAAGCAAACCGCCCAGACGATATCCCTGCCGCGTGGCGTTACGGAAAACAACCTGATGGATCAGATCGCCCGTAAAATTTCCGTTCGTGGAAACGGGGCCAAGAACGAAATCCATATACGGCTCGAACCGCCTTCTCTGGGAACGGTGCGTATGAATATTTCCACGACGGGTGACGTCATGAAAACCACCATCATCACGGAAAACCACGCCGTGCGGCAAACGATTGAAAACAATCTGTCCCAATTGAAGCATTCCCTTTCCCAACAAGGGCTGGTCGTCGAAAACCTTAACGTCCTGGTGGGTGGCGACTCTGGTTTTGCGGGGCAAAATCAACAACAGCCGGAAGGCCGGCAATTCAGCGGCCCGGCACTGAACCGGCCCGCGGACCGGCAAGCCGCCGAACCCCTTGTTGCGGAGAGCCGCGCACCGTCGTTTGCGGCAACGGGAAAAATTAATGTATTCATTTAGCTTGTTTGGTTCGCAATTTAAGATGAGAGCAAAATACACAGGAGATAAAACAAAATGATCACCGGACTGACTCCTCTACCGACCAACAACAATTCCCTGGCCCCCGCGGGCACGCAAAAATCCCTGGGTAAGGACGATTTTCTGCGGCTCATGATCGCCCAGCTCCAGGCGCAGGACCCCACAAACCCGCTTGATGCCCAGGATTTCAGCGCCCAACTGGCACAGTTCAGTTCACTGGAACAGCAGGTGACCACGAACAAAACCCTGGAGGAGATCAGCGGCAACCAGGCCGCTTTGAACAATTCCTCCATGATCGGCTTGATCGGCAAATCCGTCAACTCCACCGGCAACAGCATCGAGTTCTTGCCGGGTCAGAGCCAGACGCTTAGCTATCAGCTTCCGGAGAACTCGAATTCGGTCACTGTCGATATTTTTGACAGCGCCGGCAACAAGGTCATTTCCATCGCTCCCGGCGGACAGTCCGCGGGCGTAAACAGCGTCCAGTGGGCCGGGCTGGACAGCAAGGGCAACACAGTCCCTGCCGGCACCTACACGTTCAAGGTCACGGCAAAGGATGCCTCCGGAAATGAGTTGGACACAACAACCTTCACCTCCGGAAAGGTGTCGGAGATCGTTTTTGAAAACGGCATCACCTACGCCATCGTCAATGGGAACAAAATTCCCGCCGGTGAAATTTCACGGGTCGGATTAAATTAAACCAGCCAGAGGAGAGAGCTATGTCATTAATCAGTGCGTTATTTACGGGAGTCAGCGGCCTTTCAGGCAATTCCAAGGCCCTGGAAGTCATTGGCGATAATATTTCCAATGTCAACACGGTGGGCTTTAAAGGCAGCCGCCCGGTGTTCGGGGATATTTTAAGCACCGTTCTCTCGAACGGCTCCACGACCAGCCAGGTCGGGCGAGGCAGTCAGATCAGCGGCGTTCTTCAGTCGTTTTCCCAGGGTTCCTTCGAGGCTTCGGACAACGCCCTGGACTTATCCATCGACGGTTCGGGATTTTTTATCGTCAACACCGGGACCGGCAACTTTTTCTCTCGCTCGGGCCAGTTCCGCCTAAACGAAAACGGGCTGGTGCAATCGATCACGGGAGACGTTCTGCAAGGGTTTAAAATCACCCAGGGGGCGACCTCCTCGACGCTGTCGAATATTGACCTGGCGGGCGTGCAGTCCGCGCCGCAGGCCACTACGGAGTTTACCCTGGGGGCTAATCTCAACGCCGCCGCCTCCGCCGGGGCAACGTTTACCTCTCCCATTTCCACGTTCAACACCTTGGGGCAGGAGGTCATCTTAAACATAAACTTTACCAAACAAGCCTCCGGCAACTCTTATTCCTTTACCATAGCGCCTTCCATTGGGGCCGTAACGGCCGGCGCGTCGGGATCGGTGACCTTTGGCACAAACGGTCAATTGACCGACGTTAACGGCGGCGGGCTTCAGGATCATTCGATCACCCTCGATTTTTCCGGGGCCAATCCTCCCGCCGGGGCGCAAACGCTGACGTTTAATCTGGCGACGGCCGCCGGCGCCACCAATGGCAAACTGACGGGGTTCGCCGCCGCATCGAACAACAACTCCTTCGTTCAGGATGGATTCGGCACCGGCACGCTGGTCGGCCTGTCGGTGGCCAGCACCGGCATCATCAGCGGGTTATTTAACAACGGCCAAACGGATGAATTATTTCAAGTAGGGATGGCCGATTTCCTGTCGCCCACGGGCCTGAGCCGCCAGGGTAATAACCTGTTCGCCCAGTCCGCCGCGTCGGGCCAGCCCGTTATCGGCACCGCGCAGACCGGCGGCTTTGGCTCCATCGTGGGCAGTTCACTGGAACTGTCCAACGTCGATCTGGCGGCGGAGTTCGTTACTCTGATCCAAACCCAGCAGGCCTTCCAGGCCAGCGCCAGGATCATCAACACCACCGACGATCTGTTGACCGAGACCGTCAACCTCACCCGGTAAAACGGTTTTGACTCGTTAATCTTTTGGAAGGTCCGGAGTTTCCTCCGGGCCTTCTTTTTTCTCATGGCGTCATTTGCCGATAGCGCCGGCGGGCGGACTTTGCTAAATTGATGGCATGACCCGCGAGCGCATCCAGGAAGTCAAAACCGCCACCCTCCTTCGCTTCAACGACCTTTGGCGCCATAACTTTCTGGCCAACCGGCAGCGCATTCAAGATAATCCGGGTGTCCGGGTTTTGAAAAACAAATTCAAGGGAGTCCCCGGTATTGTGATCGGCGCCGGCCCCTCCCTCGATAAAAATATTCGCTACCTGCCCCAGGCCAATGGGAAGGCGCTGATCATTGCCGGCGACGCCGCCCTGAAACCTGTTTTACGGCACGGCATCGTTCCCGCTTTCGTGGTTTGCCTCGACCCGCAGGAAGAAATTGCCAAATTCCTCGCGGGTGCGCCGCATCGGGGGATCACCCTGATTGCCCCGTCGATCATTCATCCCCGGGTCCTGGACCTTTGGGAAGGCGATGTGCTGTTTTACCACAAGTATGCGCCGGACATCCCCATCCTTACGGAAATTCAAAACAACATTCCCGGCATCGGGGTGCTGACGCCCGGCGGCAGCGTGCTCTCGGTGGCCTACGACCTGGCGTTTCAGCTTGCGGCCGATCCCATTATTTTTATCGGGCAGGACCTCTCGTATCCCAAAAAAAATATTTACAGCCGCGATGGGGAAAATGAAGAGGCCGACCTGGACACGGAGTTCACCCGGCAATCGGAAAACATCGTCTTTGAAACCGACCTCAACGGCGCCCGCCTGCCGACCCTCAAGTCCATGTCCGTTTCCAGGCAATGGTTCAACTGGGCGTTCACCACCTGGAAAAGGCAGCAGCCGCTGCAAATCGTCAATTGCAGCGAAGCGGGAATATTAACCGATCATTGCAAACTCATGTCCCTGAACGAGGCGATTTACAAACATTGCAACCGCAGGGTAAATGTCGCCTGGACTCTTAAAAAGGCCTTGAAGTAATGCAACCGCCGCGCCGCGCCCAAGGGCGGTGGCCGCGGCCGGTGGCCGCCCCTCCTGGATTCTCTGGAAGGTATGGCAAAATAGCCGCCGAACGGCGGCTGGGAAAAAACAATGCAACCTATACTACCCGGTAGATGAAACCTATTCCGCGCACAGTCATCATTCTCGGCGTCGTCAGTTTGTTCACCGATTTTTCGAGCGAGATGATTTATCCATTGCTGCCGGTCTTCCTTGCCAATGTTCTTGGAGTGGGCGCGCTGGCACTGGGGATCATTGAAGGCATTGCGGAAGCCACCGCATCCTTGCTCAAAGTGTTTTCCGGCGTCTGGACCGATAAAACCCGCCGCCGAAAACCCCTCATCGTCGCGGGATATGGGCTTGCGGGGTTGGCGCGGCCGCTCATTGGGCTGGCCGGGTCCTGGATCACGGTACTGGCGCTGAGGTTTACGGACCGTATCGGCAAGGGACTCCGCACCTCGCCCCGCGATGCGCTTATAGCCGACGTCACGACACCGGAGCAGAGAGGCGCATCCTATGGACTGCATCGTTCCATGGACCACGCGGGGGCAGTGATTGGCCCCCTGGCTGCCGCCGCGCTTCTGTCGTTTGCAGGGGTGTCGCTTCGCCAGCTTTTTGTTCTGGCGGCGGTCCCGGCCCTGTTAAGTTTTTTGGTTTTGGTGATCGGCGTCAAGGAACCGGTTACAAGCAAACCGGGCGCCACCGCGCAATCGTTCGATTGGCTTCAAGGCTGGTCCAAACTCGGCGGCGATTTTAAATGGCTTCTCGCGGCGGTTTTTCTGTTTACACTGGGCAACTCCACCGATGCGTTTTTGCTCCTGCGTCTTACCGAGGCGGGGGTTCCGGTCACGTGGGTTGCCGTCATCTGGTCGTTGCACCACGTGGTAAAAATGGTTTCAACCTACTATGGCGGCAGGTTTTCCGACAAACGAGGGCATCGCTCCCAATTGATCCTGGGTTGGGCGGTCTATGCCCTGATCTATCTTGCATTTTCGAGCATCCAGTCGCCGGGCGGGCTGATCGCCGTTTTCATCGTTTACGGCCTGTACTTCGGGTTTGTCGAACCCTCGGAGCGGGCGCTGGTCGCCGAACTGGCTCCGGAACACATTCGCGGGACGGCGTTCGGATATTTTCATCTGGTGATTGGAGTCGGCGCTTTGCCGGCGAGCCTGCTTTTCGGATTTATCTGGCAGACCTGGGGAGCGCCGGCGGCTTTTATCACCGGCGCGGTGCTGGCTCTTCTGGCATCGGCAACATTGGCTCTGACCCACGTTTCCAAGACGCCCGCCGGAAAGGACGGACTCTGAAGCCTCTAAAAAAATAAAAACGAAAATCCGCATCCCTTCGCGCCCGCAACTACCCGCGGGCGTTTGCCCGCCTCACTCCGGCCTTGGGCCGGCTGCCCGTGCGGTGGCAAAAATCCAAAAAGGTTCTATATTTGAATTAGGATATGTTGTTGACCGGAGGGCGCCATGCCAACCCGAAGCGCCTTGGCGAAAATCCATATTGCAAAAAAAGCGCTCGCCCTGAGCGATGAGGTTTACCGGCGCACGTTGCGGGAAATCACCGGAGAGGAGACGGCGAGAAACCTGAGCGCCGGACAGATCGCCAAAGTGTTGAACCACTTTCGCCGCCTGGGGTGGCAACCGGCGCCGGCGAAGCCGCGCCCAGCCAGCCTGCGGGGAAGGAAACGCTTCGACGAACTGGGGTCGCGGCCGGGAATGGCCACGCCGGCGCAGTTGCGGAAAATCGAGGTGTCCTGGATGACGGGCGGCGGCATCCGCGCCAAAACCGTTCGCGCCATGCGGCATTTCCTGAGAAACCGGTTTGGCCTGTCCGACCCGCGTTTTATCGACAGCCGCCGCGTCAATCCCATCCTCGCCGCCATCAAACGCATGAGCCGCAGACACCGGCCGCTCTAGCGATAAAGGCCAATAGCCCGGCGCGGCGCATCCGTGCCGAGTGGATTCCGCGAATCTTCTTCTTGAAAAGCGAATGCGAGACGGCTAGTATGGTTTTAACAGGCGTGCGTTTTAAGGCGACATGGGTTGCTCCCGGCCTCGGCCAACCCGCCGCAAAAGAAGCGATCCTTTTTGATGTGTCGGCGTTTCATTTTCCGGATTATGCTCAATGGCTGCAAAAATTCTCCTGGTCGAAGACAATGAAATGAACCGGGACATGCTCCTCCGGCGCCTGGAACGCAAGGGCTACCGGGTGGTGGTTGCCGAGGACGGCAAACAGGGCGTTTCCAAGGCCTTGTCGGAAACGCCGGCACTCATCCTGATGGATATGAGCCTGCCGGTGATGGATGGCTGGGAGGCGACGCGCCAATTGAAAGCCGACCCGGAAACCCAATCCATTCCCATTTTGGGTCTTTCCGCTCACGCCATGGAAGGCGACCGGGAAAAAGCCATGGATGCCGGCTGCGACGACTACGACACCAAACCGGTGGAGTTCGCCCGCCTTCTGGGCAAGATTTCCGCTTTGATGAATAACAGGGAATCGTGAAGAGAAATTTTTTTCCGCCGCCGGGCTTGCATGGGTTGCACACCGCGCTCCGCTCCGGCCCCGCGGGGACGGGGAACCGTTAATTATGGAGTCTTCCTCCAATATGCCGCCGGACAATGGGCCACCCGGAAACCCGGAGCTGCCGGCTGTCAACAAAAAGGCCGCGCTGGCGCTGGTTGACGGCGACGAGGAATTGTTTATGGAAATCGCCCAGGTGTTTTTGGAGGATGCGCGCGCGTACGTCGAGAAACTGAGAGGCGCCTTAGATGCCAACAACGCCGAGGAAGTGGAGCATTACGCCCACACCTTGAAGGGGGCGGCCGCCAACATCTGCGCCACGGCTTTCAAGGATACGGCGTCGGACATCGAATCCGCCGCCAGAAACAAGGACCTGAATCTTGCCGTAAAATTTCACGCCAGGTTCGAAAGTGAATTCCAAAGGCTGATCGGCTATTTGTCGGAAATCGGCATCTCCTGATCCGCGGCAGGAAAAATTTTTGGCCGTCAAAATGCTTGATCGAAGCGGCCCGAATGAAGTATATTAATCTGCAATCACCCGTTACCATTAATTTCAGGAGGCCGGATCGTTGGCAAACCACAAATCCGCGATTAAACGCAATCGCCAGACCATCAAGAAAAACGCAAGAAACAATACCTACCGCACGCTGTTAAAATCCGTCACGAAAAAAGTCCTGGCGGAAGTGAAGAACCAGGACAGGAAAAAAGCCGAAGAAACTCTTCTGCTGGCGACCCGGACGATTTCCAAAATCGCCGGCAAGGGGGTAATTCACAAACGCACGGCCTCACGCAAGATTTCCAACCTTTCCCGGTTGGTTCACCGCCTCGCCCCCACGGGTTGAACACAGTTTCAGGATCAGGAATTCCAAAACCCGTTCCGGATTTTTTCCGGTGGTTTTCAATTCCCGGTCGGCCCGGAACAGGTTGTCAAAACCGTGGCGCAGGTCCTCCCGGCTGAAATGCGCCGCGGCTCTTGCCGCTTTATCCACCAGGAAAGGTTTTGTCCCCATGGTTTGGGCGATGCGCGCCGCCGGCGATCCGCGTTTCAGGTGATGCTTGACTTCCCAGATGAGCCGGAACTGCCAGGCGACCGCGCCCAGGATTTTCAGCGGTTCCTCGCCGTGCTCCATCTGGTTGCGTAGCAGGCGGAGAGCCTCGGCGGCGTTTTTGTTTTTCAGGGCTTCGGTGAGGGCAAACACGCTTTCCAGTTTGGCGCATCCGACCAGCACGCCTGTCATGGCCGCGTCGATGTTTTTTTGTTCGCCGGCGTAGGTGGTGATTTTCTCCAGTTCGGCGGCCAAAAGACCCGGCTTGGCCCCCACCCGGTCCACCATCATTTTTGCCGCGTCATGCGACAAGTTGTATCCCCGCGCCGCGGCCCGCTCCTTCAGCCACGGCACGAGCGTTCCTTCCCTGGGCGCGGCGCAGTTCACCGCGGTTTTCAGTCCGGCCAACGCCTTATCCAGTTTTCTTTTCCGGTCAACCTTATCGGCGGTGATGACCAGGCATGAATCGGGAGAGGGTGCGCCGAGATAGTTCAACAGGGTTTGCGCGGCGGCCTTGTCCGGCGCGGCCTCGTGCAGGTTGCGGACGATCACCAGTTTTTGTCCGCCCAGGAATGAAAGTGTTTGCGCCGCGCCAATCCATTCGGCGGCTGCGGCAGCCTTGGCGTCAAACGTTTCCAGATTGAACTCGCGGTTGTCGGCGGTGATCAGGCGGCGCGTCAGGGCGGCCAGAATCTCGTTCTGGTAAAACCGCTCCTCGCCATACAGAAAGTAGACCGGTTGCGGGGCGGCCTGGCCGATTTTGCGGATCAACTCATCGGCGGTCAAGAGAGGCTCCGAAGGTTTAAAATTGATCGATGACCATGCTGACCAACTGGCGCGCCAGGTTCAGGTAGGCCAGTTCCAGCGCGTTCAACCGCGCCGCTTCCGCATTGACGACGTTCTGCGGCGCGTCGTAATTCCATTTCGTTTCGATGGACTGCTTGAGAAGGGATTTGTTTTCGACTTGGTCGACCACGTCGATATCGACGTTCAGGATGACCCAGTATTGTATGGCGACGTCCTGGTCGTTGAAGGCGATGGGGCGGATTTCGTAATGCGTGAGCGTGCCGTTCAGCACCAGGTCGGCGCGGCTCTTGCCCACCAGCTTGAGCCGCCCGTCGTTTTGAAACGATTTGCGTACGGCTTCCGTGAGGTTCCGGTGAATTGCCGGTTCGGTGGAGGTGTTCTTGAACACCGGAATCGCCAGGGTTTTGATGTGAGGCGGCAACTGGCTTCCCGTACCCACCAGGTGGTAACCGCACCCGCCGGCCAGCAGCGCGGCGGACAACAAGCTTGTGCAAAGAAATTTTTTCATGGGCGGATATTTGTCGAAGGGT
>Ga0114931_10000482_pt1 | contig 48388 bp, 36 predicted proteins | sample 2SBtaG_FD_89579 | JGI IMG/M metagenome (GOLD analysis project Ga0114931, IMG submission 89579) | Deep subsurface microbial communities from Kolumbo volcano to uncover new lineages of life (NeLLi) - 2SBTROV14_V59a metaG | ecosystem: Environmental > Aquatic > Marine > Volcanic | place: Kolumbo... | reverse complement strand
CCTGCTAGAGTTGAACCACTTTATCATCTTATACGATATTACAGGGAACATAAACAGTTTGATGTGGGATACCTATTCGCTGAGAGTGCGATACAAACCCCTATACCAGATGATATTTTGTTCATACATAAAGATTTCTACGATTGGCGAGTGAAAGACGAGGCATCCCTATGTGCCTATTATAGTGGCAGGCATAAAGAAGCCGAACGGTGGTCCCAAGATATTGAAGGCATAGTGCCACGCCAGGAATATCTCAGGGTCAAAAAGAACCGCATGTGGATACGACGCCAAATCAACAAAAAACAATCGTGGAATAACAGGACGGTTATAGGATTGGGGACGGGCAGATGCGGAACGGTATCTCTTCGGGTGTTGCTCAATTTGCAGCCCTTCGTTTTTGCAACTCACGAAGGCCATCTCTTGCCTTGGGAGAGTGATACTGCTAGCATGAGTGAGGCACTGGAGTCTATTCAGAAAGTTGGATTCGAGTTTTCAGGCGATGTAGGATTCTATTGGTTGCCATATGTCCCGCAGTTGGTCAAAAAAGAGCCTGATGTCAAGTTTGTCTGTTTGAAACGAGACAAACAAGAGACGGTTGCCAGTTATATGACCTGGACTCAGAACAAAAATCATTGGAGCAAGAATCCGTCTTCGCAATGGGTTTCTGACAGGTATGATGAGTGTTATCCGAAGTACGATTTAGACAAACAACCTGGGTTGGAACAATACTACGACGACTATTATGCTCAGGCCGAATCATTCCAAGAACAATTTTCGCACAATTTTAAGGTCTTTCCAATAGATACTCTGAATAGCCAGTCTGGACAAAACTCAATTCTGGAGTTCGTGGGGATACCTGATTGTGAGCGAAGAACATCAGAAAATCTGTATTTCAACTGCTGTTTGACTTGATTTGAAGTATAATGGGGTATTGGGATTTGACTTTTCTAGTCAATCAGGCTATAATTCAGGGTAAGGAGAAAAAGATGAAAATTACTATTGCTAGAGCTTTGAAGTTGAAGAATCGCCTTCAGTCGAGAATTCGTTCCCTCGTCTCTGATATGGGGAGCTACAACAGTACCGTTGCAGGCGGTGCTAAGGAAGTGGACACAAGGGAAGCGATGACCGAGTATGATCGGTTGATCGATGACCTGATTTCTCTCAAGGCAAAAATCTTTGCGTCGAACGTATCAGTTTACGAGAAGATTCTGCGCCTTGCTGAAATCAAGAGCAAGATCAAGGTTTTGCGTTCATTGAATACTCAGCATGGTAAGATTGTTGATACGTACCGATATGGCACGCCTTCTTCAGAGCTTGAGTACGAAGCCAACTTCCGTAAGTCTGATGTCGATGTGCTAGTCAGATCATTGGAAGATGACGTAGACCGCATTCAGGAGGAACTGGACAGCCACAATCACACGAACTTTGTCGAGATTGACGAGATAAAGTTCTAGTTATTGAGGGGCCTCGGAGTAAGCAAAAAAATCGTCTGCTGTCCTTGGACAGTGCCGTCAGGGCCTAGCCCTGACTAATCAGAGTGGTTTAAACAAGCCGAATCAGATGGCGAGTGTCAAGTCGCTCAAATTTCAAAACGTCAAGATTCAGTCTGATAAAGCAAGTTCAACCTTCAAACCTCTTCTGACGATCTTTTCTTCTTCGGGGCTTCCTCTCTTTTTAGGCAAGATTCTGTCTGATTTCTCTCGTATAATGATACGGAAGTTTATTAAATATAGGAGGAACAAGATGATTACTACGATTAAAAATCCGGCGTGGATGCTGGGAGTTGCCTTTCTGATGCTCGCAGGCTGCGTCTCGTCGAATTCGGCGAACAACATATACTCGGCGAACGAACTATGTGTTCCCGCAGACGATCCTCGCGCCGATGTGAATATGGACGGTGTAGTTGACTCGGGTGACCTGCTGGTGATCCGAAGCGGCCTAAACTGGGGGCGGCGTATTGAATGCCCGCCCACGCCATCACCTACACCGCCGCCAGTTACCGATCCGCTGCGAATCGACCTCACCCCGACGATTAATACCGTGACGTTGACGCTGCCGCATCAGGTGTATACGATCAGCGTACCACCGTCCAAAACTATATCGAACCAAACGTTGATTGGTGATTGGACAAAAACGGCGGTTAATGTCAGGGGTGATACGCTTATCCTGAATTGTACTATCAAAAACTGGCAGACAGGAGTAGGTAATGGATCGCCTGATGCTAAGGTGTGGATCGTTAACAGTATTATTGAAGACTGTGTAGACTACGGGGCGTATCTTCCGGGTACAGAGATTGCGGTGATTGGGTCTCAAATTCGCCGCATAGGCGGAACATGCTTGAGACTCCCGTACTACAAAAACGCCGTGGTTTACGACACTACAATTGAGTCGTCCGATAGGCGGTTGTTGATCAAAGCACACAATGCCACAAGACTGGGTAAACCATTCTCAAGTGGACTTTGGATTCAAGGTTGTACATTCATTGGTTCGTCTACGCAAGACTACTTGTGTTCGGTCGCGCCACAGAACAAAGATATGACCGAAGATGTTCGGAATGCCACGTTCTACGATTGCGATTTTACGTTCGGCCCTCAAACTAAAATCGGATTATTGTTTGGCGGCGTGGGGATGAAGGCAGAGAAGTGTCGGTTTGACGCCAAGCAAGGCGTCCCAACGAGATGGGCAATCGTCGGTGAGCAACAGGGTGTGTCGCCATACCAGCCACCAACCGTGATTAATTGCACAGCGGATGGTGCTCCGTTGGAAAGGTGAGGTGAGATCGGGACGGTCTACAAGATGGATACTTTAGATGTCTGTTTGATTTGTTTGGGAAAGAGGCACAGACCCATGACGAAGCAATGGAGCAAGCATTCAATAAAGGGCAATCTTATCGAGAGATTATGGATGCGATTGTAAAAACCGAATTAGGTGGCACAATAGCAACCCTATTAAATGAGTGTCACAGAGAGGATCGAGAGTTCGGTTCGCTTAAAGACCAGTTGAAGTTGGAAACGGACACGATATTGTCTGTCAGAAGGTATTTTAGTTGTCACGCTGACGCAATGCGTGAAGCTGTGAGGTTTTGAGTATGAACGATGGCGAAATGATTAAGCAACCATCAGCATCACAAGCAGCGGTGGGCAACAGAAAGGTCAAACAGAAGGCAGAACAAGTAGCTCAACTTATTCTGGACAACAAGGATAAAGAATTCTTCATCTGCACCCACGACAACCCCGACCCTGATGCGTTGGCATCCGGCCTGGGAATGCTACGAGTCTTGAACTTTATAGGAGTTGAAGCAGACAAAATTTGGTATTGCGGAGAGATCGGGCATCCTCAGAATAGAGCGATGCAAGTTGCTCTTAATCTACCGGTAAGGCAGTGGAACATCGAAGTAGAGAAGTCTATTGCTGCAAAGCGTGATGAGTGCTTTTTTATTTTCGTGGATGTGACTGGTCCAGAGCAAAGCAATATGAGCATTCCATATGCTCCTAGCCTTGTTGTAGATCATCACAAGGCAGTACCAAAGAGTAAAGATGTTTTGTTTCTGCATGATGACATTGGTGCTTGTGCAACATTGGTCGCCGATTTAATGCTTAATATGCCTCCCACAACAGGGGAGAGTGGGGAGAAGGACTGGTGTTTTAACCATGAAGTAGATGGAGTAAGAGAGTTGTGTACGGCACTTGCTATGGGTATCAAGATTGATACCATTGATTTCTTGAGTGAGAATAGTACCGATTATGACTATAAGGCTTACAAGCTTTGCACCAGCTACATGCAGGTGGAGAAATTCCACAAGGTAGTGAATTATGAACTTCCGCCATATATGTTTGAATATGAACGTATAGCATACGAGAACAGAATTGTTGATAATCCAACCTGCGTTATTGGGATTGGTTATGTCGATGAAAGTAGAGGGGATTGTGTCCCCTATCTTGCAGATAAGTATATGAGGCTGCAAGGTATACAGACAGTCATGGTTTATGCCATTGTAGGCAACAAAGTAAGATCGTCTGTAAGAAACAACAGTGCAGCCTACGATACCGAACAGTTGATTGTAGAAGTATTTGGTCCCGGCACTGGAGGCACCAAACAAGGCATTGGAGGAGCCAAGGTTGGGCTGGGGTTGTTTAGCTCAATTGTGGACGGCAACTGTGATGACGATAGAACCAAACTATGGGATAATGTGAAGTCGGTGGTAGAAAGCAGATTTCAGAAAGTGACTAGCAAGTAATGGGGAGAATGACTGAGATTATTCATTACTTGAATAATCGGAATGTTCCAACAAGAGAATGGATGCGTTTGCATTACGGATTGTTCGTTCCAACGTATGAGGATGAAAAAGCGAGAGAACGGTTTAGAAAGGGGCTCAAGGTAAGGCCCACAAAAGGGAGACTAAGAATGAAGCCTATTTTCGACACGTAGGTAAATTCGGGTAAAGGTAACAGGAGATTTGCTATGACAAGTGTAATTCACAAGCCAGTCCTAATGATCGACCGGAGTTTCCAGGCATATGATGCTATGCCTGTTTGTAATGCCTTCGGGAAGGTTATGGCAAATCGTGCTACGTTCGTTGACGATAACTACCAGCAGTATGACCTTACTGGGTGGATGGGCCTTGACATTGATGGTTATAACACGGTTGCTACTTCACGGCAGTTGATCCGCGTACCAGAGATTATGCGGTTTGCAGAACATCAGCGCGATCACAAGCGCTCACTGGTTCTGTACAACCGCAAGAACCTCTACAAGCGTGACGGATACCGCTGCCAGTATTGCAGCAAGCGTCCACGGCCAGATGAGATCACAATTGACCACATCCAGCCGCAGTCGCGTGGTGGTCTGAGTACCTTCCCGAACTCGGTACTCTGTTGCCTGAAGTGTAACCTTAAGAAAGGCAACAAGACACCTGAAGAAGCAGGCATGAGGTTGCGTCGGATTGTACGTGGACCAGATGGAAAGCCACAGGTGCAGTTCTACCACCGGCCAATCCAGCCACGGTGGAACCCGCACTACAGTCTGCCAAAGCTGAGGGAATATCCGCCAACGTGGAAGCTCTTCCTTCAGGAGAAAATCGATGAGCTTTACTGGGATGTAGAGCTTGAACCGTAGGTGTAAACGAAAAGGGTCTCAGCCAGACGCATGAGACCCTTTTCTGTGAGATATAATGCTAGAATCTATCCTTACATTTTTGACCGAGAATAAATCTATCATAGTCGGAGCAGCAGCAACCATTGCTGAAGTGGCTACCATAGTTGTTAACTTTGTGCGCAAGACCAAGGCTAATGAGAAGGTGGTGCAGACCATGATGAATGCTGGTGATGACATCGAGTTTGGTGGTTCTAAACCTTCTAATGGCAAGAAGTTACTGTGGTCGGCAAATCCAATTAACCTCTTCAAGAAGCCGTAGCAACCGGGTATAATAGTCTAAGTCTATGTCGATGGTCTATGGCTTATAAGGAAATTGCAATGGCGTGTGAAATACTTACAAATACGGAATCTCTACATACAGTTTCAACCCCGGTCATTATAACAGATGGACAAATCAGTGATGACGCACAAAAAATCATACGTGCATTAGTTGCATCCATACCTGAAGATGCTGCGGGCTTATCTGCACCACAAATTAACTACTTCAAACGAGCTTTCATAGCCAACTTTCCTGATATGGGGATGTATGCTTTCATTAATCCAACTGTGACTGGTGGAGGAACTTTAATACCATCCACTGAGGGATGTCTCTCATTGCCGGGGTGCACTAGAACCCTGCTGCGATTAAGCCAGGCAACGGTTGAAGCTGATGCAATTTTCAAGATCAACATCGAGCACAGAGACAAAGCTGAAGCCATTCCCTACTTCGATGATCTTGCTACAGTTGTGTCTGAATTTGGAAAAATGAATGGTGTCAACGCATCGATTGTACAACATGAATTCGATCACCTTGAAGGGGTGCTTATAACAGACCATAAAGAATTTGTGTCTCGCAGTGAAGATACAACCAAACGTTTCCAAGATCGTTATCAACGCATTCACAAGAAGCGTCATGAACGCAAAGTGAAGCAGGAAACGGCTGCAAAGCAGAAGGTTACCAAGCCTAACCCCAAGAAAACAGCCAAGCTGAAGAAGCAGCAAAAGAGTGCAGACAAGCGCAGACGCAAGCAAATTGCTGTTGAAGAACTATATAAAGCAATCGCCAGTGGTACAATAAGTCTCGACTAAAAAACTTCCAAAAAGCGTAGAGGAATTTTCAACCAGTCGGCTAATATATTTCTACGCGTTGACTCCAAATGCAAGGAGCTTTTTAATGAAATCATCCGGCTTGTCAAGGCAAGATGCCTTGTCTTTTTTTGGTGGAGACGAGTTAGCCGCTGATGTGTTCTTAAAGAAATATGCAGTAACCAAACCCGATGGCAGTCTAGTCGAGTACCTTCCCAGTCAAATGTGGGAGAGAATGGCAAAGGCTGCCGCTTCTGTAGAAGTGGACAAAGATCATTGGGCGCAGGTGTTCTATGATGCCTTGACGGACTGGAAAATGGTCCCTCAAGGCTCTATTATGTTTGCTTTAGGGAATCCATATCAGCGTTCCTCGTGTTCCAACTGCTTTGTAATCCCCATCCATGACGATTCATTGGATGGGATTTTTGATTGTGCAAAGGAAATGTCTAAAACCTATGCTTACAGAGGTGGTGTTGGTACAGATATTTCTGCGTTACGCCCTGAAGGTGCCGTAGTTAGCAACGCCGCTCGCACTTCTACAGGTGCGTGGTCCTTTATGGACTTCTATTCATACGTAACCCGCCTCATCGGACAGCATGGACGGCGGGGAGCACTGATGATAACTATTGCTGACTCACACCCTGATTTACTGAACTTCATAAACTCCAAGAAAGATAAGACTAAAGTGACAGGGGCTAATATCTCTGTGCGTTTATCTGATGAGTTTATGCAGGCGGTATCGGATGGCACAGAGTGGGAGATGAGTTTCGATACCAAGCACGAAACTATGACTCGCACAATGCCAGCCAGAGACATCTGGGATTTGATAGTTGAGACAGCAACAACGTCGGCAGAGCCAGGCATTCTGTTCTGGGACACCATTCTCAAAGAGTCACCATCCGACTGCTATGCTGATGAAGGGTTTAGAACCATATGTGCTAACCCGTGCAGTGAGATTCCACTCCCTGCATACGATGCGTGTACCCTGTTGTCAATGAACTTAACTAAGTACACTCGCAACAATTTCACCCGAGAAGCCCATTTCGATTTCAAAGCATTCAAGAAGGATACGCAAATAGCAACTCGATTCTTGGATAACGTGAAAGAGATCGACCTGAAACTGATGCCCCTGAAAAAGCAGAAGGATATTGCTGCTAAGGGACGACGCATTGGTATGGGGACTAACGGCCTGGGTGACGCCCTGGCTAATCTAGGCATTCGGTATGACTCAGATAGAGCAGTGGAGTTTGTAGATGAGTTGTATAAATTCTATGCGAAAACAGTCTATGGTGCTTCTGTTGAATTGGCTAGAGAAAAGGGAGCCTTCCCTATTTTTGATGCCAAGAAAGAAAAAGGCAATCCCTTTCTAAATCGCATAGGCTTTGCTGGTAAGCCTCGTCGCAACATTGCATGCTTAACCTGTGCGCCAACAGGATCGCTGTCGTGTATGTGTCAAACATCGTCAGGTGTTGAGCCGGTCTTCCGAAACTTTTATACGCGCCGACGCAAGATTACCCATAATGAGGCGGTTAGTATTCCGAAAGGCAGTCTATTCCAAGACAAGATGGGAGAGTACTGGCAAGAGTATACGGTAGCTCATCACAACGTTCAACAGTACCTTGAATATAAAGGAATCAAGCTCGATACCAACGATGAGTCCGAGGTTAAATTACCTCAATACTTTGTTGAGTCGCACGAGATAGATTGGAATCAACGTGTCAAGCTACAAGCAACGATGCAGAAGTGGATTGACCACGCCATTAGTTCTTGTTTGGCCGAAGGAACTGCTTCAATTACTACAACTGAAGGGTTGTTAGAAATTGAAGAATTTAACCCTCACGAACTAGTTAAATCATTCCAAAAACCCAAAGTTGATAGTGAATCTGTTAATATACAAAATAGCCGAGCTTCTATTACTGAGGTCTATAATAATGGAGCTTCTGAAACATTAGAAATCACCTTGCAGGGTGGGCAAAAAATTATAGGCACGACGCAACATAAAATCAATGTACTCGATCACAATGGAGGATTGTGTTGGAAAGAACTTAATGAAATTTCTGTAGATGATATTGTTGTGGGGAGAAAAGGTCTAAATATTTGGAAAAGTAATGCCAGCCGAATTAGTATCCACACTTTGAACATGTCTGACAGATTTGACTATGATCGCAAGACCAATTCCAAAAATGTGCAAATACCTAAATATATGTCATCACGGTTGGCCAGATTTCTGGGATACATATGTTCGGATGGTCACGTTAGCCGAAACGGATTTCAATTGACACAAATTGATAACAATGTTTGTGACGATTTTGAAGATTTAGTTGATCAGTTATTTGATTTACCTGTTACTAGAGTTTCTGATAATCGAGTGCCAAATTTACTCAATTTACAGGTTAATAGCAGAGAGGCAGCCTCATGGCTTAAATGGTTAGGATTGAGCAACCATAATGAAATTTCAGTACCTTTGGTCGTTAGACGAGGTTCGTCTCCGATGGTGAAGCAATTCATTAAAGGCATGACTCTAGACGGGCATGTTTCATCTGGTAATGTATGTGTGGCTTCCAGTATTTCATATAAGATGCTTCAACAGATACAGTGTTTGTTGCTTAATCTTGGAATTGAATCTAATTTGTTAAAAGTGTCTGACGTGGCAAAAAGACAATTTCCTTTAGGTAACGAATATATCACTCGACCTAGTTGGACATTAGTTATCTCGGATGCAGGGGAAGCATCAAGGTTCATTAATAGTATCGGATTTGCTGAAAACCGCAAAAACGAAGAATGCAAAACCAAGTTCAAACACACAAGTAGGCTAAAGCGTATTGGGCAAATACCTGATTTTGGATTCAGATTAAAATTTCGAGAGATGATTTTGCCATTAATTCGCTCATCGCGATTATATGAAATGTTTCATTCATTAACTTGTTATGATAAGCAAGGAAGGTTAATGAATAGGGAAAGTTTGCTAGAAATGGTAGATTTGGGACTTGAAGTTCCAGATTATTTTGTAGATAATACTTACACTTTCAAACGAGTCAAAGATAAAACTGAGTCAGGAATTAGGCAAACGTGGGATTTGTCTGTACCTGATGGGAATAGTTACATTGCCAATGGCATAGTGAATCATAATACGTGTAATTTGCCAGCAGGCACCGACAAGGAAGTGGTTAAGCAAGTTTACATGAAAGCCTATAAACAGGGATGCAAAGGCTTCACCGTATACGTTGATGGCTGCCGTGAAGGCCAGCCACTTGTATCTGAGGACAATACAATTCATAAGACCGATGCTCCTAAACGACCTAAGACTTTAGATGCAGATGTTTACCACGCCACCGTGAAAGGGGAGTTGTACTTTGTTATGGTGGGTATACTCAAGGGGGAGCCATACGAAGTTTTTGCAGGTCAAAATGGATTCATAGGTAGGAAAGTCAATAAAGCCAAGATCACCAAACGTACCCGAGGTGCTTACGAGGCTTTACTAGAAGACAATACCGTTATATCGAACATAGGTGAGTATATCACTGATGAACAGGCAGCAGTAACTCGTCTGATCTCGCTATCATTGCGACATGGCGCAGATATGAAGCATTGCGTCAATGTCCTAGAGAAAGTACCTGGTGATCTGCTTAACTTTGCGAGGTCCATTGCCCGCGTACTCAAGAAGTACATCCCTAATGGGACTAAAGTTACTGGGAGACGTTGTGATAACTGTGGCAGCGAGAATCTCATAAGGCAGGAAGGTTGTGTTTTATGTATTGACTGTGGAATGTCTGGATGTTCTTAGGAGAGAATTATGAAAATCAAAGTAAAGAAGCTACACCCTGATGCTAAGTTACCTGCATCTGCAATTCCAACTGATGCAGGGTATGATTTGGTTGCAATTGACGATGGAGAAATTAAAGATACTTATGTTCAGTATAAAACTGGTATCGCTATCGAACCCCCCTCGGGGTACCACACCTAAATATTCCCCCGATCCAGCCTTAGTAAAACTAACTTCATGCTTGCGAACAGTATCGGTCTGGTTGATGAGGCTTATCGAGGTGAAATTTTGGTGCGATTCAAGATTATTCCTGAGCAAGAAGAATCCGACATCAAGGGACAACTACTTAAAAACATCGATCTGAAGAAGTTTAATCTGAAGAAGTTTAAGAAGGGTGATCGAATAGCCCAACTTGTGTTACGAAAAACCGAAAAAGCTGAATACGAATGGGTTGAAGACTTATCAGGTACTCAGCGTGGTGTTGGAGGATTTGGATCAACTGGTAGTTAATCTAATCCGTTCATCTCTTTTCCTGAAAGCCCGTACAGGTAACTGTGCGGGCTTTCTTTTGTGTTTGGGGAAGGATCGCCAGTGTATTTCTATGTATGATTGGGAAAGGGAGTTGTTCGCGATGAATTGGTTGACTAAAATCTCACAATTAGGTACAGAACCCGTCACTTTAGACCATAATTTGACCCTGCTCTCCTTGCGTGAATTGCAAAAATACGTTCTGGAACAGTCAGATATGGATATTCCTGGGCAGCAATATTTCTGGAACATGCCAGACTTACAACATGCACGACGACGACAACCTGCTGAATCAGCCAAAAATATTCAAGAGATTAGAAAATATTTTAACGACATTTTTGAAGAATGGGGACTCGGAAAATACAATATTGTCAATGATGACTACGACGAGGAAGAAGTTGAAAATGAAGTAAATGAGTACGTCAATATGTATGTAGAGAATTTTGCTTTTCGTAATGACGACAAGAGCAAGACTTGGGAGTTTATAAACTACATCTCAGATGAAGAACTTAATGAAGCTTGGCGAGCGGCATTCAATTTTGAACAGTATTTATACAATCCTGGTACATCTCGCAGATTCTTTAATCGAATGATGGGTGAAGCAAAACGATGGATGGAAGCCAACAAAGCTGCCGATGTCGCTGTTGATGACAGTGTTTTACAAGAGGTAGTTCAAGAATACATAGATTACCGAGATGATCCGAATGGAAGTGATGAAGCTTTGTTAGACAAAATTGCAGAGATGACCACTGAAGTTATGCTTGGGAATATAGAGTACGAGAATTCAAGCTCCAGTTGGGGCCGACACTATGACAAACTACCTGTCGAAGATGTTCCTTTTTGGATTGACTGGTCAAAACTTCAGGATGCTTTGACTGATGACTTTGATGACTCTCTACATAACTGGTATAAACAAGATAATACTGGCCAGTATGGTGGGTTAGACTATAGTGCCAGAGAGTCCATATCCGAAAGTAGATGGGAGAATTATAACGAGGTCAAAAGACAGTTTGAGCACGGATACGGTATGGACCCAGAGGTGCTATTCGATAACTACGAAAGAGAAGATGACCAGGAAGACACTGATGAATTAGATAACGACCCACGGTATGTAATGGAATTGTCCATGACGCAAGACATTGCGGACGATCTGATGGATGGCGATGCTGCAAGAGTCATCAACAATGCACGTACTATAGCAAGTGTTACACAATTAAACGTGGCAGCAATTCACACGGTCATCATGAGAGATGACTCTCTCAAAAAGTATTTTGGTGATGAGGCAGCTAATCTACAGGCTGATCCTAATACGATACACGAAGCAATCAACTGGATGCTGGGAATAAACGAAGATGAAAAAGTTCCTGAAGGAGAAACTGAGGAGCAACTCTTAGATCGTCAGCAAAAGAAAGTTGATGACATGAAGGCAAACTACGATAAGATTCCCGAAGCACTACGAGCCAATACTAACGCAGAAGACTTCATGGCTAAGATCATGGAGCAAATGAAGATTAGGGAGCAAGCACTTCTCAAACGTCACTGGAAGTTGCGACGAGAGACAGGACGACTCACAGAGGAAGACCTAGAACGTATGCAGGAGTTGGGGTTGGCAAGGCGTCCATTCCCTCATCGTTATGTTGTAGAAAGAAGCCAGTATCCTGGTGCGGGTTTTGCGCAGATGAATCAAAATCTGCATCCTTTCCGCATTACTGTTTCTCCCGAGATAGACCAGTCTGTAATACCTCCAGAATTGTTTAGTACTTTTAGCCTTCACACGATGGGGGAGCCTGGTCCAGTCACTCCTGAAGAAGAAGCAGCGAAGCGTCAGGGTCAGTGGCAACCGTTACCGGCAATGGGTTGGATCGGAGGTTATGCAGATTACGATGAAGGCGTGATGTATATAATGGAAGTGCAGAGTGACCTAATGCAACGTACTAGCCATATGCGTGATCCTAAAAAAATGGAAGAAGCCAAGACTAGGGATATAGCACAGTTCCAAAATAAACTCACTCAGCTACAGAGGTCTCTTGAGAAAGCACAGCAGAGTAATCCGAAACAGAATATGCGTCAAATTATAGTCAGGATACGGCAAGAGAATGCAGCACTAGACCCTAATTCACCAAAGTATAACCAAAACTTGAGTCGGGTCGAACAGTTAGAAACTCAGTTATCACGCATGCCTGATGTACAAGACACTTCACACATTGAACAACAGATAGATGATGTGACTCGGCAATTGCAGGAAGCTCAAGCCAGGCCAACTGGATCAAAAGCAGACCAAGTTTACACGAAGGGCAACCCGGAATATTGGCATGACTATAAATCTAAGGTAGAGAACTTATTCAAAGATTGGGTGCCAATATTCTTCAATGTGGCTATTAGGGAAGCCAAGAGACGTGAGTTCAATAAAGTACGTATAATAGACGCTAGTAGTCTAGCTAAAATATGGAATCAGTATAGTGACAAAGATACGGTTGAGTTGTTTAAGAGAGTTTACGACCGTACTGCTGCACTACGATACAATGCCACCCACGGAGTGTGGGATGGTTACGGATTTTACGATATAGATTTACAGAACCCAGAATTGAGGGTGGCAGAAATGAAAGCTAACTGGTTACAAAAAGTTGCTCAGGCTCAATCAGCCGAAACGTGGTTTGCGGTTAATCCCACATCAGGAAAGATGGCGTGGCAAGAACACTTAGACGCCTTCTTCAACTCAATGCAGGGAACTCTGGCAGACGATGTTTATGACCAGACTATAGAATCTATAGAAGGTCCAACCCAAGAGTTTGAGGGTGGGTATGTAGATGTTGATCCTATGAGAGAAGAAAATCTATCTCGCATTAAAGATAAGCAGAATATCTTTGCCATATGGCTCAGACTTGTTCCACCAGAGTTGAAGGAAGGCGATGACCTGAGTCGTGATTTTAAGAATCAGGTTCGCACATATTTGTTAGAAACACAAGAATTTGACCCTTATCAAGCTGCTGAAGTTGAGGAAGTGGAAACTCCATCTGCTAATGATCTTGAAGACATGTGGGGATAATTTATGCCCGGTACAGGTCAATTAGGATACGAACCTACATTGCACGGTATCTTTCCCGAGAAGGTTATCTTCTGCTACCGGTCTGGTGACGCAGACTCACTAGAAGTAGCTGAATATTACAAAACCAAACGAGAGCTACCTGATGAAAACATAATTGCGATACCATGCAGCAGTAGCAACATAATAACAGAATCAGATTTTGAATCTACAATAGAAACACCCATACTGTCAGCGCTAAATGGTTTGGGTCAGAATTTCTCATCGGGTGGCGAGAGACCTATTTGGGCAATCATACTAGGTCATCATGTTCCTCATATGTATACCCGACCGTCTGGTGAGACCATCGCTGTAGCTAGCCGACTACATCGCATAGGATTTTCTATGGAAGAAAAATTACCCAATTTTTCTTACGACCGTAGAGGTGACTGGCGATACTTTGATCCCGATGACGCCAATGAACTTATGATAACAGCAGTCATTGACGGTCCAACTAAAGAGTTGGCTTTGGAATTAATAGATCGAGCGCAAGATGTGGACAACCAAATATTTGTCACTGGCAAGATATATATAGACCCGTATGGTAACAAGACTACAACAGATCAAATACTTTACCAAAATGATATACTGGATTGGGTGAATAACTCTGTCAACGGTCTCGGTCTACAGATAGATGTGACTGTAGATATTGACGATCCTTATCGCGATCCTTTGGTACAATTCTTCCAAAGCGATTCATTCTATTGGGGATGGTATACTCCTCGGTACTCAAGGTTGTTGTTCTTGAATCAGAATCAGCGCAGGGCATTCCTGTATAATGCAGATGACGACGCAGCAGCAGATATCACTTTGGCATTTGACGAAAACGGCAGCGATCCGTGGTGTAATATTGCTATTGGAATTGACCCAGGATATGCATCCTGTGCTGGGGCAGTTGATGCTCCTGACGAAGATGCTTACTTGCGGCCACGTCCATTCTTTGAGTCAATGCATCGTGGAGCATCGCTGGGTGAATGCTTTTTGTACTCATCTCCTTATGTTAATTGGAAGATCATCCTGATTGGTGATCCTCTGCTGGTTGTTAATTTCCCTTCTGATTTACCACCTGACCAAGATTTGGCAGATGAATCATTGACTAATATAGAGGTGATACGCAGGGCGATAGATGACTTAGAAACAGCAATAGCCTGGTCAACCAGACAATATAACCTTATAGACGACATGAAAGATACGGTTGTTGCATCTGAAAACTTCTCTGAAGAACTTAATTTACTAGAGCCAATCAATACTTGGCATACGGCTAAAAGCTTAGAATCTAGGAATTGGCTATTCAATAGGCCAGTGATCGGACTGCTAAACTACGTTTTGAAAACCACCGGGACCACTTTAGAAGATTGGTTGGATTTACACGATGAAAAAATCAGCGAGTTGCTGTCTACAGTCATTGATACCTCAGAGGGTGATGCAATAGATGAAGATTATGTGTATCCAACAGGACATTGGGACTACGATTTCGTATATACACATGTGCGGAATACATTAGAGAATGTACATTTTCGCATGCAGTTGGCAACAGATAAGTCTTTTACTGCTGTTGTCGTGGTTGCAAACAGTTATCTCGAAGTAGATGGTTGGCAATACGAAGCAGAGGCATATGGGGGATTTATCTCTATACTCAGTGACGGATTTCCTTCAAACTTTTCCGGTAGAAGAATTCGTTATGAGTCTACGGAAGCCAACTATTTGACTCAGACAAATGTATACTATGTCAGGTGGAGGGCGTTGGATTCCAATGGAAACAACCTGACATCCGATTGGAATACAGATAGCAATAGGATGATAATCAAGAGGTAGTCATGTCGTATAATCAACAAATTAGCAACGCAGAATTTGATTACTATCAGAATCAATTTGCCGAGGCAGCATTATCTGGGATTACCAGTGATGATCCACTACGTACTGCGGCTGCTACTGTGCAATCTGTTGATATGTCTACTTTCACTCCTTCACAATACAGTGATGTTGTTGTGGCCAGAAATGGTTTCGTCCAAGATTTATTGCAAACAGCAGAACAAGTGGACATAGATGCTGTTTCACTTTTACCAATGCAGCCCGCTTTCGTGGGTTTGTCGGCTCATATAAGAGAATGGACAGGAGGAAGCCTTGACGAGTACTTAACCGATCAGGGTCTCCAAGTCCATCCAACGTTTGCTGCTATTGCTGCATTGTCTGGTGAATCCATCAGCGCTGCGAATATTGAAATATAAAGAAGAAAACTATGGCCAGAAGAAAACCACCAAACGAGATAACGACCATCTTCGGTAAACTCAAGGAGAAGATACTTCTTGAATCCGTAGGCCAAGAAGCGTATATACCCAACATTATAGAATTTTGTGAGCATAAGAAGTACCTGAACTTGGGTGCTGATAATATTTCACTATTCCCTCTACAGCGTATCATCCTAAAGACTTTCTATAGAGGGCAAATCGGCAACGAACATATCGGACTAACCGAAGATGAGATAGAATACCTTCACGACAACAAGATGGAAAATATTGTTGAAAAGTATCGATCTGGTGATCTATTTAGAGAGTTAGTGTTGGTGTTAGGACGAAGGTCAGGCAAGGACTTTATGACTGCTTTAATGGCTTTGTATGAAACCTTGTGGTTGCTGGAGATTCCTGGTGGCAGTCCGTTCAAGTATTACGAGATGGCAGCCGGTAATCCTATTTACATTCTGACCATTGCTACCTCAAGTGACCAAGCGAAGATTCTATTTAACGAGATGAAGACTCGTATACAGTTGAGTGATTACTTTAAGAACAAAATAGGTAAGGTAGAAAGTGACCGTATTTGGTTGTTAACCCCTGAAGACAAGGCGAATAACAAGAAGTTGATCGAAAACGGGCTCGAAACAGCTACTACGCCAGGAAGTGTGGTCGTGCTATCTGGTCACTCTAACTCAGAGGGTTTGCGTGGTAAACGTATCTTCGCCCTGCTACTAGATGAGGTTGCATCGTTTAAGACAACGGGTGCCGTTCAGTCTGGTGATTTGATCTACCAAGCTCTTATCCCGGCAACAGCAGACTTCAAAGTACCTAGCGGTAAAATTAAACCCAACTCAATAACTGATGACTGCCCCAAAGGTCTGCCCATTCTGGACTCAAAGATTATTAGTATTTCATCTCCGAGAGCAGAAGAGGGTATCCTGCATAAGATGTACAAGGAATCTCAAGAAGTACCTGAGAGGCTTGCATTTCGTGCACCAACGTGGAAGGTGAATCTCAAGTTTACTGAAGCGATGCTGCGCCATGAATTTAAGTTGATGAGCCCGGTTATGTTTGCTATGGAGTTCGGTGCTGAGTTCTCTGGTACTGCTGGTGAGCTATTTATTCCTGCCAAATATATTGATGAAGCCCGTGAGATGGGTACGAAGATGGGTATTCAGCAACGACTAGCGGGGAAGCCTGGATTAATATACTATGCCCATCTCGATCCTGCTGCAACCTCTCACAACTATGCTCTTATTGTCTTGCATGTTGAAGATCATATTCGTGTCAAAGACAATAACCACGGGATAAGAGTACAGGAAAAAGTCAAAGTGTTTGTCGTAGATCACATTATGGCTTGGCAACCTACTTTGAATGAATCTATTATCGTGTCCAAGGTGGATGATTATATTATTCAACTTGCCAAGCGGTTCAGATTTGCGATGGTATCTTACGACAGTTGGAACTCACTATCAAGTATTCAAAAGTTGAGAGCAAAAGGGATTCCTAGCAAGATGACTCAATTCCGCAAGCAGTATAAGATGCACATCTACGATCATCTGGAGCATTTGCTAGTTAATCACCAACTTGCTCTACCAACCATCGGCCCGTGGGCAACGATGCTGGAACAAGAATTAAAGCACCTGCAAAGGGTTTATGGTCCACAAGGTTTCAAGATTAAACCTGATGCAGAGGCAGCGGTAAACACGGATGATTTATGCGATGGGCTTGCAGGAGCATGTGGTGTTGCCCTAGAAACAACTTTTACTGGTTATCCGAAGGGTGGGACCGTTTATGTTCCTCAGAGCCGTACAATAGATAATCAACAGTGGAAAGTAGGGAGTGGCGTCTACACCGGGGATCAATGGAAATTTATGCATAGGAAGTTCGGCTATAATCCCGGTATGTCATAAAGGACTTCGCGAGACATTTTCCGAAATATAAGTGTCCAGAAGGAGAAACTGATGTACAATCATAAAAAAGCGCAGATAAAGACTCATGAAAAGATGCTTCGTGATCATACCGTTGATCCTAAAGCCGATGATGGACAGTCTATTTGGGACAAGGAACTCAAGCATCGACAAGGAGTTATGTATACTACAACTGAGGATCAGATGACTGATCGAGCTAGTTCAGACATTCCTATTATAGAGAAAGTACTGAATGAAGCAGAGAGTTACATCCAGCATCGCAGTGATGCTGGTGAAATAGCAGTCCCACCTGTGAATGCTCTAGTGGAATTCAACCGCAAGGAACGCATGAATGAGAACTGGGAGACTACAAAAAGTCCTCATTGGAGCCAGACTACTAATGAGAAGAAACAGCAAGGGTCGCTACCAAAGCTGAAGAAAAACATAGGTCAGCATGATAAAGTAGTTCTTAATAACGATCCTCGTAGATTCCAAGAGTCTGGAAATTTGCCTACAAGTGCCATCCAGTCCGAGAATGATGCCGCTCATGGCAAGAAACCTAAGATTAAGCCGTTGGTAGGTAATATAACAACAGCAGATGTCGATTCGATTGCTGAGAAGATCAAGACTGGTCATTCAGTAGAATACGATGCTGCAATTGTTGCTATTTTGAGGGACGCCGAAAGAGAGCGACGTGAACTGGGAGATGTAGAACAGCGCACTATTGCCAATCTCAAAATAGCGAGAACAAAGGCAATGATGAAGCAATGCTACGGGTAACGAGCAAACAAATAGTGGCCCTCAAGGGTACACCGTTAATATATGAACTGCCGTTTAATCAGTTGCAAGATTGGTTGAACGGCGTTCATCCAGATATGCCTCGCAAAAACCACAAATATGACTCTGGAAAACCGAGGCAAACCAATTTTGATGCCTGGCTAGGTTTAGACTCGCAGAATGAACGTGCTGCTAATCCTGGTGCGGGCTCCAGCCTGGGCAGAGACCCGAACGAAAGCAAAGATAATCGCCTGAGTTCCGGGTATAATGATGGAGAACGTGCTGACGATGAGACAGGGCCAGGACACAAAAGTGAATTTAATCCCAAGGGTGAAAATTTGGCTCCCTATCATGCGGTTGATGTAGGAAATCCAGTGTTTATGCAACTCAGACTGAACGATACTGGCAGAGACTCACCTATGGATCACATGAGAAAGATACGAACTTCTACTCCTGTTGCACTGCCACATCGTCGGTATAAAGTAGATTCTCAACTGAATTAGGAGACTGAAAATGGTTACTATACAAGGAACTGACAGGATCAAGGGCGTGCTCGACTTAGGAAGTATACGCCAACAACTTGTAAAGGGGCAAACTTTATATCTGAAGGACGACGACTTTTGGAAGTCTGATGTTCAAACCGCTATCAAAATGGGATGGATTAAAACCAAAGCGAACCCTTCTAGTCCCGAGGGGGTTAAATCGCAAGCCCCTCTGGGGGATAGATACATTCAATGCGTCAACAATCACTGTCGATCTATTAGTATGCGTGAAAATGACAGAGAGATCAGACCGGGTCAAGTATTCACTCTGAAGGAATCCGAGATGGATTCTCCTGCCATTAGAGCGGCAATTTCCAAAGGTCTTATCAAACCGCTGGGAGTAGCCAGTTCTAAAAAAGACGAGGTTGGTACTGAAGGAAGAGTACATGTTACAAAGCGTATGCAAGAAGATATTGCATCACCAGTCGAATCCGAGACGGAAGTCATTGAATCGGAAGTTGTTGAAACCGCAGAAGGCGAAGGCACGGTTAAGTTGGATTTTGAAACCAACGAAGATGTTATTTCTTCTGTGGTAGTAGAAGACAATAAGGGTGTGGTATGGAACAAAGTTGGTATAGACACCCCTTCGGAGGTTATCGAGGATGACCAGATTAAGGAAGTAGACCCTAATGCTGATGATCCTCGCCGTCATTCAATTGTCGTTGATCCTCACAAGGCGAGGTTGAATGCATATGTTACCAACAAGCCAGCAGAAATCAAGTTTGTTGATGCCGATGAAACAAAGCAACGGCGGGCTGCACACCCCAAGTTGAAGGACAAGCCGCTCCCAGATGATGAAGGTTTGGTTGTCATCGCAGACATAGATGATAACGAAGCACGTATTGCTGCTCATCCCATTTTGAGCAAGCAGCCTCGCGACAATGGTGTAGATTTTATTGATGATCTCGATACTGTTGAGCGAATTCAGAAGCACCCTGTGCTGAGTAAGCAACAGACTGAGGAATAGAGTTGGATAAAATAATCCAGTTTTCTCCCAACCATTGGCTGTGCATCTTTGCAGGATTATCGAGCAAGAACAAGAAATATCTAAAGAGATATTTCAGCACGATATATCCAAGGTCATATGTGCGTAAACTCGTGGCCATGTTAGAGGAAGATAATGTTCAATCTAAAACAGCACAGCACGGGAGAGAATAGCGGCATACAACTCTTGGAAAGTGAATTTAGTGCATTTGGAATTCACACTACCAGAGGTGGTAGATTCAGGATACAGATTGGCGACGATTCAATCAAAGTGAAGAGTCTTGATGAAGGTTTGCATCTAATTCAAGAGGCAGCCTATGAACTTACCACTCACATATGGGAAAAATGGAATCAACTCAGGGATGTAGCTGAACTGATTACCCATAATAACTCTCGTAATGATGGTGGCTTGGACAATCTGTTGTTTCTAGCCAACGTTAAGAAGGGCTTTCTTCTGTCATCTTTATTCTCTGATCTGGATGAAGTTAGAGAGTCATTGCATTCACTTTTCAATCAGGATATATCAGAGATCAGTGACCACCTGATTTCTCAATTCAACAAACTCTATCTATCGATCAAACTATTACATCGAATGATTATGCGAGAGTTATATCGCATCAAGCTCATCGTGCGTTTCAAAACTCTGAATAAGTCTGCACAAATATCTGGTCCGTGGGCCAACTTGGATTTACCAATGAAGGAGAGAGTGTGGGAATGGGATGAAGGCGAAGATGAGTACTTCTCACTCCGACAGAAAGCCAGAAGAGAGCAGGTGCGTTATAATCCAGAGTATACCAAAGATGGTTTCTTTTATGTGTGGCAAGACCTAACTAGAGACCCGTATAAGTTCGAGGATATGAAGACGGACAGCCCGTACAAAAGTCGCCATCAAATGCTGATTCCCTGATAAAAAAGAATACCCATAGGAATGACAAGTGTTCAAAATATCCGAATAATAGATATGAGAAAATTCACAAATTGGCTAACTAAAATATCTCAAACAGATTCACTTCCAGATGATGTTGTTTCTGAAGAACAGGAAGATCAAGCAGAGCAAATAATTTCACCGATACAAGAAAATTCTGATCTTATAGAGAAAATGACTGTATACTTGCCCGTTTTTTCTGCGACTTATAATGAATTTAACGGAAGGGGACAGATAATTTCAAAAACTACTTACACCAGCCGAGAAATGGCAGAAAGTGAAACTGCTTCATTCTATGAAAAAATAGGAACTTATTCCGATCATGACGCTCAGATAAATATAGTAGAAATTCAAATAGTGAATTAACAATGGACCCAGCAAGCAAAGAGATTCTAATATATGAAGTAGTTGCGAAGTTGACATACTTTACCAAACTGTATGGCATCGAATCACTGTTCATAGTTGGAGGGTTTTGCCGAGAGTTGTATTATGGTACAGTCTGGAAATCAAGTGATATAGATGTGGCATCTGCATTCCACGATCAGGCAATTCAATTAGGTAATCTCTTTGCTTCTGAAGTTCTCAACACCTCACCTGAAGTTTACAAAAGATCGGGGGCGGCGGCAGTCAATTTCAAAAGCGAGGCTGGTGAAATTCGTATAGAGTTTCAAGGTCATAGCGTTAACCAATATATGCATAACCAAGAAGTTCGTCAATGGATGCACAACCAAGGGATCGAAGACGTGCCTTTGATGAACAATATATATGGCAGGGATTTTACGATCAATTCAATGATCTATGCTCTGGATGATGAAAAAGTTTATGATCCAACTGGACTAGCGGTCGAAGACCTGGAGCGAAAAATTATATCTTCCCTTATTCCATCTGATCTCCTCGTTAAATACAACCCCCTGGCGATTCTTAGGGCTATTCGTTTTGCTTTGACATACGATTTTCATATCGATGACGATATGCGATCAGCAATGAAGGCGGGTACAGATAATCTGTGTAATTCAGTATCCGCAGAAAGGATCATCAAGGAGATAGTACGAATATTAAAGATTGATGCAGAACAAGGCATAGAAATGCTCCAGAAGTACAACATGGGGCGCATGCTTCTTGTGCCGGAACTTAAGCAATACTTGGGAGGTGGAGATGATTAAAGAAGGCCAGTCTATTTTGGATTTCATAAACTTTTTTCCGTTAAAATCTGTAAATGTTCGGCGATCACCTATCTCCAACAAAGAGGCGCAGGCTATTTACGCGATCTGGGAAAGTGACAGAGATAACTGGGGTAATCCGTTGGTTCCTGAAGACTTGGACCCGATGATTGTCTCAGGGCTGATTACTAAAGGATACTTAGAAGGCATGCGTAACGTGGCTTCCGTGCTTGATACGGGTAGCCGATCTGTCACCATCACCAAAAAAGGCAAGGACATTGTTAGAAATATTGTTTTGCTGACTGAGAGCAACACCTTCGACAAGGAATCCAAGTATAAGAATGTCGTGGATTACGAAGGCATTCATCGTGCTCTGACTGACGGTGCTCCGACTACCGCAGAGGCCAAAACGGCGTCGAGTTGGTTACAGAAGATCACCAAAGCATCCCAGTGGACTGCCGATTCTGATTTTGCCGATGTGGATGTCAGAAGGTTGCATGGTGAGTTATACGAATTAAAACAATACGCCGAAGCGGCTGTTGAGAAGATGGATGAGATTAGAGAATCTGAAGTTGAATCTAGAATTATGGCTGATCCCAAAGAAGGGACTCAAGAGTTTAGGGCATCTATAGATGATTGTATCAATGCTATTGGTGAATACCAATTGCAACAGATGGGGTTACTAGGTGAGTATCTACAGAATGTCCTGGCTTCGGGTAGATTACAGGGGCCTGCAAATGGAAGTGACGCTGTTATCCCGCAACAGAATGCTTAGGGGCACGGTCGAGAAAGACCATTATTGGTACGACCAACTAAACAAAATAATGTATCATGGTCGAGGTGGTAGGCTTGAATATAAGTATGATCCTGCAACCAAAAGATCGGTTCCAAGCGTCGTAGACCACGAAGAAGACATGTGGCAAAACGACTATCCACTGATTCAACAGTGGGTTGCCGAGAAACAAGATGAATTTGGTTTTGAGGTGGAGAGCGATACTGGGAAAAACATAGTCCTGACTATTGATGTACGACGGTTTGAAGATATGGCCAGGGATTTGTTCGATCACAAAATAACTTCAGACTATGATGCACAGCAGTTGCATAAAGAGTTAAAACTCGAAGAGGATCAATATGGCAAACTTGATAGCCACAATCGCCGACGACGCCGCAAGCCTGTCTAAAGGCTTGATGGGTGTCAAGAATTTACCTCAGAACGAGGGAATGCTTTTTAAGTTTCCAATGTTCTTGGAAGCTGGATTCTGGGGTAAGGACACATACATTCCACTAGACATTGCATTTGTCGATGCGAGCAATCGGATTATCTCGATCAAGGACATCACCCCTATGTCTACAAGATCGGTCAGAAGTGGTGGCAAGTGTGTTATGGCGATTGAAGCGAATCTAGGTTTCTTCAAAAGCAACGGTATTAATGTTGGACACGAAGTAATAATTGTGTCCAAGGATGATAACAAGGCTGAGATTTCTTTCAAAAAGGGCTAAAAATGCTCCGCATCGTTAATGCAAGTGTGAAGAAACTATCTCAGTCCTGGCAAGAAGACATCGAAGATGTGGATTGGGGAGACGATACTCCTAGTAAGTTGGTCGATGAAACTAATCTTGATAATTATCTGACAGATGATGTGGAAGAAGCTCCCGAATTGCCGGAAAAACCGGGAATTAATACACCAGAGATTCCCGCAGAACCACCCGTTGATGACTATAGGAGTGAAATCCCGACAATAAATGAAAACTTAATACCTAATGCAACTCGTGAGATCATCTACCCAATAGCCGACGACATGATTTCTGACGCCATTGCAAGACGAGAAGTAATTGGATTTGATTACATTAACAGACACGGGGCATATGCGGGATGGAGGACGGTTGAGCCTCATTATACTTTTCATGCGTACACGACTGGCAACATGATTCTAGTGACTTGGGACCGTGATGTTGACGACATACGTGCTTTCATAATAGGAAACATCCAACCGAATGGCGTAAGATATGAGGATGAAATATTCTATCCTAAAGGACAGATTATGGTCGGTGTAGAATAACGGAGAACCAAATGGCTAATCTACAAAATTATTTGATAGAACTAGCCGATAAACTGGACCAGTCGGGTAGGCACAAAAGTGCCAATGCTGTAGATAACCTAATCAAAACAGCATCACTCAACAAAGTTGCCCAATATGTCGGAGTTATTGGCTACGTTCTGAAACAAGAAAGAGCAGTGTCCAACTGTGTGCGTCGAAAGAGGGCGAAAACAGGTGGATCAATGCAAGATATTGTCTTGTCTTGTCTGAAAGAATACCAAGATGGTCAGGATTACCACAATGATGAGTGGACTTCAAAGTATGCTCAAGTTGTAGGCAGTCATCCTGATCTTTTCAAAGAATCTCACTTGTCCTTCCTGAGCGAATTAGGACAGGAATGGGGTATGGAAAATCACATCAACGCTGTTCGAGAAGCTGTTGGCATCTTTAGAGAAGAGCAAGTTGATGAAGAGAAGATCAATATGATCCTATCTCATATCGACCTACTAGGTGATATTCTGCGGAAGGAGGCAGTTTCAACACGCCCTTTTAAGGTAGCCGCACCGTCTCGAAGAAGTTGGTGGAGTCGTTTTCTAACGCCTGGCAAAGAGAACTTTAGTCCTTTTGGCTGGGGAGACAAAGGAAAGCGTCGGAGACGGTACGGCGATGATTTGGACTTAATGAGTGAGATTCAATTCCTTGCTCAAAAGATTTCGCATATATCCACCCAAGCTCGTGCAATGCGTATTCAGATTCAGCGTATTCAACGTGATAGTCGAAATTTAGTCCAAGAAACGCAATATTATTCGCCTGAAAACCTAGCAATTGCCCAAAAAGTCAAACAAACCATTGAGGGACTAGACCCCACCAATTGGGATCAAACCTCTCAACAGATTCTTGAATTAGCTCGGGAAATCCACGGGCAAAAAACATACAATGCCCGAGTTTTCAACAAAGCAATAGAATTAGCAAAACAACTGAGCCGATCAAGGATGGAAGTGGATGACGCAGTTGATGATATTTATGCCTCAATGCATTCTCTTCGTACTCACGAAGCAATGATGGGAACTCGACCTTATGGTGCAAAGAATCAAGGTGAGGTGATTGCCAACGAATATATGGTTCTAGGCCAAGTCATAGATGGCATTGCCGAAAATCCTCTTGATCTTCGTGGTCACGATTTGGCACTTCGCCAAATTAACAGGCTTAATGATTCGCTGGTTTCCAAACCAGGGGATGTTTCTCCAGTCCCCACCGAAGAGAATGTACACGATTTCGAACTACACAGACAAATTCAGAATTGGTTGGAAGGAGATGTGGCACCGGCAGAGAGAGACAAGACAACCACTGATGTAGAGGTTACGCCAGGTACTACACCGTCTACACCATCTACGCCATCCACCGCTGCACCTTCTGCTCCTTTTGCTCCTACTCCTACTCCTGCTCCTGCCGAGCTTGATTTGGGACAAGCGTCCGCAATAGCTCATAGTATAACGGAACGAGCAGGAGATATAGATAGTGCTGCTACAGCATTGAGAGAACTAAGTATGTCTAATGCAGCAGCGGGATTCACTCCGTTGATCGATGCTGTGTTGGACCAGTTAGATGCAGGCAGGCAGTCTACAAAGCAGGTAATGCCAGAAGAGGCCACCGAAGATATCGCAGTACCAGAAGAGTCCCCGACAAAAGATAGTCCGTCTGTAGATATACTAAACGCAGAAAATCTTCCATCTGCGCCTGAACCAGTTGAACAGGGCACAGGACATGTACAAATACCTGATGATCTACAGATACGAAGAAGACGAGAATGGGAGCAAGCTAGTACGCAAAATGAAATGCTAGCCAAAATAGCAGACGCCATTGATCCAATTACAAAGGACTTGGCCGATGTTATCGACAAGTATATTGAAGAGCATGGAGATGTGAATCTCCCGAAGTTGCCAGAATTCGGTGTTCTTTTGAAAGAAAAAGAGGGATAACGGGATTTTGGCGTAACTTACACATAATACCGAAAGGACTAAGGTCTAATTGTGTCCAAGAGTAAGATGTTCTTAGTCCAGTAGAGTTATAGGAGAGATATGATGAAGCTCATCACCAATAGAATCGCTAACCCAGCCGGTAACGCACCAAAATGGTCTGATTGGGTTGCAAATCTGATGAAGGACGCTGCTGCGAATGCAGCTTCACAACAGATCAAAGAGGCTTCTGACAAGGCAGCTCCTGGTATCGGAATGGATACTGACGACGAACCACGCGGTCAAATGCGTGGGCAAGTGGTCAATACTGAGGGTGAAGAGGATATGACGAATAATCCTGAATCCCCGAAGCAAGGTGGTAATGCTCGTCCAGATCAGGGTGGCACGACCGACCAAAAAGATCACGAGCAGTCTGACAAGGAAGGTGCAGCCGAAGAAGTCGAAACAAAGGAGGCCAAATGCGGCAAAGAAATGGGTGAATCAGATGACGCAGGTAAAGTCACTGAGGATCATACAGAAGCCTCACCTGGCGACGATGAAAATCCAGAGCCAAAAGTCTTGATTAACAACGACCCTAACTATCAGAAGGGCGAGTCAACTAATCCTGGCAAGGCAAAGGGTGATAACAAGAAGCAACCCGGTTAGCCGGTATCTGCTCAACTTGCATCTAAGTTCAGGAAGGTCGCTTCGATGGACCGACTGCAAAAGTTGGTTTTCTTTGCATCACTTTCTTCCAACAAGGAATACCCAATCGAATACTCCGAGGCAATGGCGGGTATTAAGGTTGCTAACCTCACTAGCGAAGAGAAGGAATGGTTCAAAGATTTCTGGCAAACGCTGTATCCACCAGAGTATGTAGCTGAAATGGTTGCAGACCGCTAATATAGGAGCCTATCAATGAGTATTGTGCCTGTTGGGAAAAATAAACATCAGGTCAATCAGGGTGGATTCAAACACGAATCCATGCTGAATACTGATGTATTCAAGTCTCTTGCAGATAAAATTGCATTAGCCCCTGGCTCTATTATGGACAAAAAAGAAGTTGCGCCAAATGTTCCTGATGATTTGCAGAATGCAATGAATTCAGGTGGACTTGACCCAGAGCGTGGAATGCCTGAAGGTGCTGATATGGGTGGAAGCCAGACCCGTCCCGGTCCTGATGAAATTCAGATGAGTGGCGAATTTGGCACTCCACAAACTCAAACTACGGGAGATAGTGCAGGATTTGAACAATCTTTGGAAGCTCAGTATGGTCCCAGGGTTGCGCGCATTGTTGCTAGTTTTCTGAATGAATTGAGGGATGCCGAGATGATGTCTGCTACTTTCTCTCCTGACCCAATGGGGACGAAGTTTACCATTGGTGGTGGTGGTTTGGAATTGAAGGTTCCAGCAATGAGAGGCGCTAGCTCAGGCAAATTGGTAGAAAAGGTATAAGGGTAGAATTATGAAACTATCAGGACATAGTTACAATAACGATGTAATGAGTAGTCTGTTGAACGGCATCACGAAGGATGTTGTTTTCACCAAGGCGGCTCACGCTAAAAATAACACTCGCCAAGAGGAAGCACCAGTCAGTGGAATGGATATCTTTTCGTCTGTAACTGATTCAGACTTTAGAGGTGTGCAGAACGAAGAACTGAGAAACATTATTGGTGAGCTAGAATTTGCTGCCGACCGCGCTCATGTGGGTATTGCCCGAGAGCACGTTGTCGCCTTCGCTAAGGATGCCATGAACGATGGATTGCGAGGGAAGAAACTGGAAAGGGCAGCTCAGAAGTTCTGTAATCAGATTGCTACCGAGTCAGCACCACCGATAGGCGATACCAGAAATTCTCTCTCATCAAATCTCTTGGACAACGCAAATGACCACGCTGTTATTCCTGCGGGATATAATCCAGAGTATGGTCAGAATGAAAATAAGACTGGTGGTTACATGGGGCAGTCAATGAACCCCAATAGTATTTGGGATAGTGGCAGATTAGCAGAATTGGCAACTCAGCCCCGTGGTGATGAACATATTAAGGAAAGCCAAGCAGCTAAGGAAAAGTTGGCTTCCGATCAGAAGCAACAGTACTGGGAAGAACTACAGAATAAAATGTCGCACCAGGATGTTATCCAGGGTAAGACCGCTTCTGTAGCAAATGTTTCCACTGTTGAGCATGTAGGTAACCAGAAAATGCCGGAAAACTCAATGGATATTTGGGGTAATGATGGTTTCGATCAACTTCCTGACAAGACTGTAGGGGAATCGATCAAACAGTCTGAAGAAGATGTCACCATGAAGAAACAGGCCGCTCGTAAAGAGTGGGACAAGTCAGAGCCTGCTAAGAAGGCAGAAAGCCATTTGTTAGATGACGTTTTAGGAACAGATGTAGAGCGTAAGAATATCCACAGAGCGTCTGTAGATAAACTCTTTGATGGGCTGGCAGACTACTACAACGGAAAGTAATGTGGCGTTTAATCTCAAAAAGTATTCGGAAGCAGTACCCAGTACGGATGCTAGCCCTGCTGTTCAAAGAGGATTTAGCACTCTAGAGGATATGTACGATCCTGATGAGAATGTAGATATCCAAACAGAAGATGTGGTTGATACTGCGAGGGATGCAGATCAACAGGCAATTTTGCAACAAGCCCAGAACCTTCCTCTTATAGATGAGATACAAAGGTTGTTGGCATTGCCAGAATATAAGCCATATGCTCAAGTTATCAGTCAGCAGCCAGAAATTAGAGCGCTGCTAGAAGCAGATGATTTGACGGTGTTGAGACAAACAATTGATGATGAGCAACTCGGTCCAACGGTCGAGCAGTTTCAGAAGGCAACAGACCGAGTCGTACAGCCAGAGGAACTTAAAACCCACTTTGATCGGCTGAAATCTCTGATTGATGCCAATCAGGACCAGAAACAAGTTCAAAGAGATCAGGCTCAGATGGCGATGCCGATGGCATCTCGAACTGCTCAGTCTGAAGTAATAGCACCTGATCCTGTGGACGAAGTGGAGAAGGGAAAGTTTATCGAACAGTATCTATATTCTCTTGTGGCCTACCAAGGAGACAGAGGAGAGGGAGATACGATTTCAGAGAAGGCAAAGCAGGAGATTTTAGGGGCGGTAAGCCGGGCGCTCCAAAATGATGCCAATGACGCTCTAGAGGCGATTCAGGTTTTAGGGCATAATGAACAGGATAAGGCAAGACAATTCTTAGGTATCGTTTATGAGAATTTCGTTGCCCCTGCTGCTTTAGGAACTAGCACTGTGGAGCAACCAGTTATGAGTGAACATAATCCAAAAGGTATAATCAAATTCAATTTGAGCGATCATGTCTTAAATAATAAGCAAGCAATGATCAAGACTGCTGCCGATCAGTTCGGGCAGCAATATATGTTGTACGGTCCCAGCGAGAAACGCATTTGCCCTAAACTTCGCGGCAAAGGTGGCGGTCTGCCAGGTACTGGAGATGTAGTTTCTGAATATATCTGCCGCCATCACTGTCTTGATGGCATCGTAATTGATGATAACAAGACTGTTTGTGGTGAAGCTTTATGGCGCGCTAATGCTATGGATAAGTTCTCTCGTGAATATGTCAACCCCGATGGCGACATAGTTGGTGGATATATTAACAAGCGTTTCGAGATCAACCGCAACGTCCCCGAAGAAAATAAGATGCGCCTGAAGCCAGGCGAAACCCGCAAGCCTCGTCCAGCAGAGATTTTTGGTAACATGGAAGCTCGCATGCAAGCAATGCGAGAGAAGGAAGGCGAGAAGAGAGGTTATTCGCCAACAACTGATACCTCGCCGCCATTTGAGTGGTGCCACGATCAAGACCAAAACAACGTAGAACAAACTCAGAAAGAGCGCAATCGCAGAGAAGAAGCGTCTGGTCACGAACTAGCACCTGGGCAGGGTGCTGAAAACAATCCTAAGAAGTCATTTAATATGAAGGACTTCAAGACTGCTAAGACAGAGAAGTGTCCTTGTGGTTGCGGGAAAAACAAGGGTGAATGTGGATGTCACGAAGACTTAGACAAGGGTAAGTCATATAGCGCCTACGTTAATGACAAGAACAGAAAAGAAAACTGGACTGACAAGAAGGCATCTGTAGAAAATGATAAAGTTGTCAAGGTTCAGATTAAGGATTTTAATAGAGACCCGATCAAGCAAAAGTGCAAGTCTTGTGGTGAAGTGACCAAGTCATTTAATCTAAAACAGCATAAAAAGGCCCAAGGTGCAGGCATTCCCGTCTCAGAAGATGGAACTCCTATAGAACCACATGAGCAGAAGGTCAGAGATGATGATCGGCAAAGAATACTTCGCAGAATGAGAGGCGAAAAGGGTGAAACAGATCGTGAGCGAATACAGCGGCGACTCAAAGGCAAAAATGCTCAATCGGAATTCGATAATGCCCTAAATGACCTGGACAGGAAAATAGAAGACATAGAACAGATGCCAAGCGATAATATCGTAGATTTAATACATGCATCAGGAGCTACTAGAGAAGAGTTTATTACTCAAACTCCGTTTTTTCCGCCAGAAGAGCAGAATGCCATTGTAACAGCATTGGCACAAGATCGCAGGGTTAATGCAGATTTACGTAGCAATCTCTCCAGGTGGCAACAACTTACTGTACGAGAACAGCAAACTCTACTTGCCCAAGCATATGACTCACTATTTGTGGGCAAAGAAGCCAAGTCAGAAAAGGGTGTTACCTACAAAGGTGAGCATTTTAAGTATAACCCTTGGGCAGTTTGTAACAAGAGTACCGGTGGCAAAAATGAAGCTGGTGACGCCAAATTTGAGCGATGTTGTTTACCGGGAACTACGGTAACTATGGACGATGGTAGTTTCAAACCTATAGAAAAGGTTGAGGTGGGAGATTTGGTTATTACTCATAAGGGGCATCCTCGCAAAGTAATGCGATGTCTAGAGCATCATGTAGAGGAAGAATCTATAGGAATTAAGGTTAGTGGATTACCATATAAATTGTGGGTTACATCTGAACATCCTATCTATTCTTTGAAAAAGCTAAAAGATGGCAAATCGGGCATACCTACTGAATATGCTGAGAAATCTGAATTTATTCCAGCAAGAGAGTTGCGAATAGGTGATTGCGTTCACACACCTACCCTTAATTTGGAAATGACGGATGAAAATATAGATGAAAGAACTGCATTTGTGTTAGGAATATATGCATCTGAGGGACACTGTGAGGGGACAGAAAGCATAGTTTCAGAATGGCAATGTGGTCACAATGGAGCAACTACAAAATATGCCAATCGTACAGAAAAAGGATTCCGAGCGGTATTTTCTTTGAATGCAAAAAAAGATAAAATGCTTGTTGATGAACTGTATGATTTCGGACAAAACGTTTTAGGATGTCCAGTAAAATCCAGGCAAGGTACTTCAAGCTCATTAGTGGAAATTGTCACAATATACAGTAGATCATTTGCTGAATTGTGTTGTAAACACGTAGGGAAAGGAGCGCGAACTAAGAAGCTTTCTAAATCACTTATGAGCGCAGCACCATCTATTCAGAAGGCTTTTCTTGCTGGTTATATTCGCGGTGATGGATGTGTTTATAATCATGAGGGGTTAAATAAAATATCGATGGCTTCTGCATCTCAACAATTAGTACAGCAGTTGTTGTTACTTACAGACCGATGTGGAATTACAAGTACAATGCAATTTAGGCAAGTTACTGGTGGTCCACTTGATCGTAATAAATGTTTTGACCAATGGTCTCTTCACATAAATGCTTCTAATTCTTATAAACTATCTTCCTATTTCCCCGAGAAAAAGTTTGTGAATATATATAAAAGAGGAAGAAGATTTGCGATGGCGGCATGCACTTATGGTAGAATTTTAGAAGTAACCAAGCAGATTTATTCAGGCAAAGTTTATAATTTAGAAGTTGCTGGTGATGAATCTTATGTTGCAAATCTCTGTTCTGTACATAATTGTGTACAACACGTTAAAGATCAGGATAGAGATCGCAAAAAGGATAAGAAGGACAAGAAAAAGGATAAGAAATCCTTTAATATGCAGGACTTTAAGACTGCATCTAAAAAAAAAAATTAACAATGGGCACAGCCCCAACCAAAACTGCTGCTCAAACTCAAATCCAGGTTCAAGACCCGTTTGACCGGTTCCATAAGAAAATACAACCAGGCGGCCAGGCTGGACGCCAAATAGGCACTGCTTTGCAAAAGCAAAAACAGGAATGGGATCGTAAGCGCCGAGAGAAGGCGTGGCGTCAGCACTTTCAAAATATGTATGGTAAGCAGCAAAGAGGGACATTAGCCCCCACTTCTCCAGCAGCTTCTCCAGCTCCTCAAGCAGCTCCTCAAGCAGCATTCAAACCTATGCAAGCTCCCACGACAAAGATAACTCCATCGATTCTATCATTGTTTAATGGAGACAAAGATGAAGTTCTTGACTTTATTGACTCTTTGAACAAACAAGAACTACGTATAATGGAACGTAACTGTGATAATCCTGATGTTATCAAAAGGCTCAAAGTGCGGGTCCGTAGTGATATTGAAGAAACATCTAAAGATTTGGCAATGGAAAATTGATACTGAAAGGAATATAAATGGGAAATCTCATATTACCTGACGATCCTAATTGGAAGCAACCCATTATTATGGGCGACCCATATGCGAATGCATTGACTCCTAAACTGGCACATCAAAAAAGAATACAAGAACTAGATAAGATAGAATGAGTGCGGGTGGCACTTTCAAATATGCCAGCAGTGCAATAGCTGCATCTGCTGATGCTCGATTTACAGGCTTCCAGAAAGATGCCCAAATGACTGGAGTCAGCAATATGATGGGCCAACCTATGTGGTTCAGCCCATTACATACTCCACAAAACTGGCAGATTGCCAGTAAGAGGAGAGAAATTTACCAGTGGCAAGTGCTTATAGGTCAAGCACTTACGTCAAATTATACTTTCAAAGACATTGATAAATTGTCGTTTGAGGAAGAAGATATTATCCAAGATAGATTGACAGATGGACTCATTTATGAGGTCAAAAACTCTGAACAAGTTTTGAGTGGTCAGGGTAATTTTAGAGAGTTCCCTCGATATTCTGTACAGAAGAATAAGGATATACTTGCTCTTGAATTCAGTGTTTATGGATATTGGCGAAATTTAACTGTTTCAGAGAACCATCCACTATATGTCATTAATGGCCAATCTTATCGCCATAAAAGAAAGCTGGAAAAAGATGCCATTTATCGTCGATCCAAAGGCATTCCCGTTGGTGGTGATAAACCAAAAATAGATTTTCCAGAAAATCTTATTGGTAGGAAAGAGTCACAAGACATACAGGCTTCTGATTATTTGCTTGCTCCTATTCCAAAAGTCTGGGAATCAGAACTTAAATATTCAGATGCATGGTTGCTAGGACTTGCATCGGCAGACGGATGTGTCTCTTTATGTGATAATAGGGTTCATTTTACCATAAACAAATACGAGAAATTTAGGGATGACCTAGAGTCGCATATGTCTGTCTGGGGCAATGTAATTTCTAGAGAGCATCATAACAGTAAATTGTCACAACGTATACAAGTTTGTAACAAAGAATGTCACTCATTTTTCGCAAAATATATCACTGGTAAACTAACTGAAAAGTGCTTCACCGAAGGTCTCTTCAATCTTGATAAAGAATCACGTCTCCATGTATTAGGCGGCTACTTTGATGGCGATGGTTCTTTTTCTAAACGTGAAGGCAAATTAATCGCCAATAATTATTCTTGCGATATGGCAGATCAAATCTATTGGCTTCTTCTGTCTGTAGGTATTCGAGCCTCGCTGGGTCGCTATCCGTTGTACGGTGATCATTATGAAACTGACAGCAAATGGTGCTACCGTGTATTTATTCCTCAATCTGATATTCTATTGCTAAAGCCATATATGCGAAGTGGGAAAATTCCTGATGATTTTGAACCTAGAAATACGAGAGAACTTCGTTTTTTCTACGAGGAAGATGGTGTTACATACTTGGCTCAACCCATTGAGAGCATCAAACAATTTAGATACACAGGTCGGGGTTACGACTTGCAAATTGATCCAGAGCGTTCATTTGTAGCAAGTGGATTTGTAACATCCAATTGCCGTTTTTTTTACGAGAATGAACCGAAAGTTGCTGCTGCTATTGACTTCTATTGTTTCACTCCTGAAACTCAAATCCTTATGGCGAATGGTGCTCAGAAATCTATATCATCTATACAGCCAGGAGATTTAATAAGATCGCATGACGGCAATACTAATAAGGTTGTTCGAACATTTGCAAGACAAACAGAAGAAGAAATACTTAGAATAAGTATTGCAGGCGTTTCTCTTGGGCAATCTTTAGGAGTAACTAAAGGACACGAGTTATTAACTAAGCGAGAAGGAGAAATTCAGTTTGTCCAGGCCCAACATTTGAAAGAAGGTGATTACTTATTAACCCCGGCAGATTATAGTGATTCTAGGAATAATAAGACCATAGATACTGATTTTGCATGGTTATTAGGGTTGTATGCCGCAGAAGGATGTGGCATACCATATAAACATACCGATATAAAAGGTCATTATAGTTCTTACTACAAGGGTGTTTATTTAACTCTTGACCAAGAGGAAAATGGGCTGGTAGAAAAAGTAACTACGATTATCCATAAATTGTATGGTAACAACAAAGTCACAGTTCGCAAAGTAGAAGAAGAGGGAATACAGAGAATTGCAGCTTATGGCAAAGGAATAGCCGATGATCTCATTGGTTTATGTCCAGGTATGTCTAAGGATGGCAGTAAACGATTTGCACCCATAATAATGAAGTTTGGGGATGAAGATTTACTGCATCTGTTGGCAGGGTTTTTGGACGGTGATGGATGTTTCAATAAGGTTAATGGGTTCCAAGGAGTTGGAGTTTCTAAAACACTATCTGAACAAATAGCTAATATTTGTGATAGATTAGGTTTAGAATACTCTTTCACTTCTACTAAAATATCAAAAATTAACCGCCAAACTTGCTACAATGTCAGATTGTCCCGCAGAGCTTGTAGCTCTTTATCAAGACTTACTTATAAGATATCAGATAATTGCGTTGATGAGGATAAAATTAGTAACACTCCATATTTCAAAGATGGCAATTATATTTTCAGAAAAATAAGGTCAATAAAACAAACTAAATTCTCCGGTATTGTATACGACTTGGAGATAGAGAATTCTCATTCATATGTAGCTAATAGGATATCCTGCCATAATAGCCGATTCCCGATGAACGGCTTCAAATTAGATTGCAAGGATCATAAGATTTGGCGATACTACCACAAGAAAGTGGTACCGCCATCCAAGCTTAATATAAATGAAAACTTCAAGATGATGTCTTCAGAATACTTCATGCTTGGAGATGTATTTGTACACACAGACATTGCTTGCCCAGTATGTGGTGGTAGTGGGATTGATCCAGGTACGGGTGACAGATGTAATCATCCAGGCGGAACTATTAAATCAATCAAAATACTCAACCCGGACTGGATGGAAGTACAACAGTCAATTCTTGCCGAGGAACCCACCATAGTTATGGTCCCAGATGAAGAATTGAAGCGCATCGTATTCTATAAGCAACCCAAGAATATTTATGATAGTATTCCAAACGCAGTGAAGAAGCTTGTTATTCAGAACAAGCCTATCCCAATGTCTAATCGTACTATCTCTCACATCAAACATATGCCAGTACCATATGGTACTTACGGTTCTAGTTTGATACGTCGTCTGTTTACTACTTTGGCTTACAAAACCAAGATTATGACAGCCAACTGGATTGTAGCAGAGCGTTTGATTCTTCCAGTTAGAGTGGTCAAAATTGGCAGCGATGCACGACCTGCGACTTCAGCAGACATTGCAGACATACAGCAGCAGATTGCAGCAACGGCAAACGATCCGAACCTAACCATCGTAACCCATCATAACTTTGATTATGAATGGTATGGAGCTGCTGGAAAGATTCTTCAAGTAACGCAAGAAATGGAGAATATCGGCAAAGAAATCCTTGACGGATTTATGCTTAACCAATCTCTGCTTAATGGTGAAATGTGCATTCCTCAATATGACCGAATGCTCACAAAGGATGGACTGAAATCTCTGTCTCAGATTTCTGAAGATGATGAGATAGCTACATTCAACATAGAAACTGGCATGCTTGAGTATCAGAAGCCAACTGCCATTCATGAATACGACTACGATGGTGATCTGATGCACTTCCAGACTGATAGGATAGATTTCGCTTGCACTCCTAACCATCGCATGCTCTATCAGAAGCGGGATCATGACGAATGGATTGTAGACACAGCAGACACAGTGCGAGATAGAGCTAAGTTTAGAAAAACTGTCGGATGGCACGGAGAGCAGGGTGCTTCTGTTGAAAAAAATCGTATACTAAGAATAGGTGACAAATCAATACCATTTGAAGATCAGTTGAAAATAATAGCCTATTACGTATCTGAAGGGCATATACAGAAAGAAACACGTAGAAATAGATCAACTTACGGCAACCCTCAAAGTGTGCAAATATCACAAACTGATAAGGGCAAAGGGTGGAGTGATTTGTGTGAACTTAGGAAAGACGCAGAATATAAAGTGTCAAAAACAAAACATGGGTTTGCCATTCACAATACTCAATTAGCCAGAATCTTAATGGAAGAATGTGGACATCTCAGCCACAATAAGAAACTTCCGCTGTGGGTAAAAGACCTTAGCCCTTATCACCTCAGAGTGGTGCTTGGATATCTCATCAACGGTGATGGGGCATTAAGAACCCGAGATAAGCACGGGCCGAAGAAGTACTATACTTATTACACTAAGAGTATGCAACTTCGTGATGATGTCATGGAAATTGCTTTGAAGTGTGGCTACTTCCCGAGATTCCGCAAGCGACGTACTATTTGGGAGATATCTTTCTCAGATTACGATCTCGGCAAAGAGACCATAACACTCGAATCCAAGAAACACGATACAATCACGAAGCTTCCATATCGTGGTAAAGTTTGGTGTGTCACGGTTCCTAATGGATTTATTGTAACCGAGCGCAATGGCAAACTAAACATACATTCCAATTCTGGCTATCAGTCGGCTCAAGTTGGTGTTGAAACTCTAATTCGTCGTATCGAATCTTGGAGAAGTTCTCTGGCTGAGTGGTGCGAGACTAATATCTTCAAGCCCATTGCAGAAATGCAGGGGTTTATTGATAAGGAAGAAAGTGAAGAACTTGGTGAGACCATTTTCTTGTATCCAACCCTAAAGTGGAACGATCTGAATCTTAAAGACAAGACCCAATGGTATCAACTTCTTAACCAGTTGCATGACAAGCAGTTGATATCGGCTCAGACATTCCTTGAGGAACTTGATCTGGACTACAATCAGGAAGTCAAAAGAATGCGTTACGAGCAGATGCAGTCCGGTCCTGCTGGCGCTGCTATGGGACAGCCGCCGGGAATGGATGCAATGGGTGGCATGGGTGGCATGGGTGGTGGCGCTGGTGGAATGCCGCCAGGTGGTGGTGACCCCGGTGCTATGGGTACAGGCGGCGAAATGGCACCCGGTATGGGTGGTCCCGCTGATGCAGGAATGATGGGTGGTGCTGGTGCTGGTGGAATGGCACCAGGCGGTATGGCACCTATGGCTGAAGGCGGTAAGGTATTGAAGAAAGGCAAGCAGAAAGATCAACAAAATCAGTTGCAACCTGAACAGATACCTATGATTAAGTTGACCAGTATTGAGCAAGCAATGGCTGAAATACTAACTGATCTATCTGAAGTCTATCGATTGAATCCGCAGTTTATCAAAGCACAGTTCCCTGTGGAAAATCCCACGGGAGCAAAGCCTTACGCTTTAGATTTTGCTCTACCCCACCTGAAGCTGGGCGTGGAGTGCTTACATCCAGAACAACGAGTTATGACCAAATGTGGTTCTAAATTTGCAAAGGATGTTACACATGAGGATGATTTGTTAGATCAAAATGGAAAATTTACTAAGATCAAAAATGTTATCCGAAATAAACATGACGATGATCTGGTTGTTATTAAGCCCCTTGGATTACGTCCAATTAAGGTGACAAAGAATCACCCGTTAATGTTGTGTAAGCCAAAGTCAAGTAGAGTATTACGGGAAGAGCCTACAATAACTAGAACTAGGTCATACACTGTTCCTGATAAAAATAATACATTCATCAATGCTTCAGAAATCGCAAAAGGCGACTATTTAATGATACCTAAATGTCATTGGAGAACAGAGCAATATATCCTCGACCTGTCGGATTATCAAGGAAAAGATCATAATGCTACGAAGTTGCCACAATTTATAGCACTTGATTATGATTTGGGTTGGTTGCTTGGTATTTATGCGGCGGAAGGATGTGTTAATTACGAGCGATCTGCTATAGAACTTTCGTTTAACATTAAAGAAACAGAGTTGATAGCTAGAACGCAAAATATATTAGAATCGAAATTTAACCTGAAATCTCGGGTTACAAGTTATCCAGTAGACAGTATTGCTAAAGTTATTGTATGTTGCAATGGTTTGTCTAGGTGGTTTATAGATAATTTTGGTCTACATGCTCCAGAGAAGCAATTACCCGCATTTATATTACATGCACCACGACAAACTCAGAATGGATTTATTCAAGCCTTTATGGAAGGAGATGGATGTATTCGCTCGGAGTCAGGCGATTACAGGTTGATCTCTTCTTCTGAACAACTGCTTACGGACATGCAATTTTTGGTATTTAGTATGGGATATTTTGCCACTCTATCACAAAGCAGAAAACCAAAACTGTCTATAATTCTTGATCGTGAATGCACCACACGAGGATTGTGGGAATTAACAATTAAGTTTGATGGATATACTAAATCAAAACATCGAGAAGATGAATGCTATTATTACGTTCCAGTCAATAGTGTTACTACAGAGCATTATGACGGGGCTGTCGTTAACTTTGAAACTGAGGATCACACTTATTGTGCTGGTCATATTGTAACGCACAATTGCGACGGCGATGTATGGCACTCTAACCCAGAGCAAGCAGAGAGCGATAAGCAAAGAGATTATTTATTGGCTCAACGTGGTTGGACTATCTTACGGTTTGACGACGAAGTTATAGAGGAAGCGCAGCAAGCTGTTCGCAACACTATAGGAGAGTATATCGGCAAAGCAATGCAGTCGGCTGGTAAGAAGACTGCTTCTAAGTCAGAATCAGTAAAGCCAATTCTTCATACAATGAGGAAGGGTGAGGTATATCTAGTAGATGACTATGGTGACTATCTCGGAAGATTCTACAAATCCGGGCTGAAGACCGACACTAAAAGAACTATAGGAAGACGCAAATGATAAAAGTAAGAGCGGGGCGAAGACGAATCAAAGAGAAAGGCATTAGATGGGAAGAGCACTACGGTGAGAAATCCGAAGAGGTTAAGAAAAAGTTTGAGGAAATCTTGCCTGGATCATACTTTCGATGGGTTGGCAAAGACTATGAGGATGCGTGCTGGAGATATGTGGTCGTCGGTCCTGCTGTGTCGAAGCGTGAAGGGAAGTCCTTCTTCGCTGGCAACAAGAAGATGCCTAGCGACCCTAAGAAAAAGGCGTACTCGCCGTCAGGAAAGTACTTCCCTACGTTACGATCAGCCATAGCTTATGCTATTGAAATGTGGGGAGTTAGGATGCCCGAAAATGCAGGGCAATGGACTAAGGAAGATTTGCAAGCAATCGAGATTCCAAAGCATATTAAGAGTTAGAAATGAACATACACAATATTAAGCAACATCTAATCAAAGAGGCTTCACGTAGGGTTGAACAGGCTAAGCGAAACTCTGTTCCTATGGATAATGCCGAATTGAAACAAGGTTTCCTTCGCGAAGCCGAGCAGAGATTAGATAAGTTGCGTAAATCTGGAATGGCTTTTAATACCGGCTATAGCAGTTTGAATACTGCTGTCTGGAATCTTTCTTGGGACTATCCAGATGTGGGACCGAAAGCGGCTGCCATCAAACGTGATATCGAAGAGAATTTCCATCCCTATATGAAGCAGAAAGTAAGGGAGCACGATGAATCAGGCAAGTTACATCAACCCAACCTTCCTATCAAGGGTGGCCTTTACCGATATGAAGCACCTGATTTAGTAGATGACAAAGTTTCTGGCGAGCCTCTAGCTACATTAGTCATGAGGTTTAGATACCGCCGTCACATCAAACCAAAATTTAATGTCAATGCTCTAAGAATAGCAGATGATGCTATCGGTCAGGTAAGCCGATCTATTGGCTTCGACGTTGATGGTTTCATTACTGATCTTGAGAAAAATAACATATCCCTGAATCCGTACTATCATGCTTCTTCACTATCAGAAGAAAAGGGTGGTGCAATCAGGAAAGATGACTTAATCAAATTCATTAAAAGTGAAAACAAACGATATGAATCTACACCTGCCGACCCTCATATGCTAGGTATAGACAGCCGAAGGTTCTATCAGGATCACAAAAACAAGTATATTGAGCACGGTGATCTGCAACTCAATAGACAGCGTCAAACCGGCGGTATGAAATTCGGAAACAATGAAGTTAGTGAATTGAATTACGATAGCTACACTATGCGTGCTATTGCTAACAAGGTTCGTCAAGGCTACGCTATGAATACTAGGACTTTGCATGCCGAGATCAGTAAACAACTTGCGATCAACAGCCATGTTTCTAAGATGTCTCCCGATGAATATCGTGAGGCAGAGTTTGAGGCCAATCAACAACTTAGACGAATCATAGAGGAATTCGACAAAGGATTACGACTTGTTGAGATGCCCATGAGCCCAGAGAAAAAGATGGTAATGAAACAGATGATGACTGCAATGCAGTCTGCATCTGGACAAGAAAAGTCAAAGCTGATGACTAAGATTAGCCGTATGGCAACCCCTCCCGGTAGGCGGGATTCACTATTGCACTGGGGCGTACAGACTTCCAATGGAAGGGTAATGTATAGAGTTGGACTAGAGATTACCGGTGGTGCAAAACGTAATATAATGACCACTCTTAATACTACTGACCTTAAATTGCTGTTAAGTAATTTAACATTAGACGCATTTGATTACTTCAAATCAATGCCTGCATACAAATTCAGTGATGCTAAGTTGCCACAGTTTAGCCAAAACTATATTAGTTGGGCAGAGAATGAGAAAAATAGATATAACGTTGGTCGCAACGAGTTCTACGTTCCTAACTTCTCTATGTACTTCTCTTCCAATGGTCTAGACTCTGATCCTGGTACTTCACAACATATGCCGGTTATCCCCATGTTACGTAAATTACCTGTATGGAATAAGGGCCAAGGACAGGTATTATACGACCGTGACACGGTAAACTTAGGAAGGAATCACCTAATAAAGAACTGGAATCAGATAACGGTCGATACCTCAACAGGCAGACCAAAGAGGGTCCAGCAACCTGCATTGGCTGCTGTGGTAGAGAAGTGGGGAACACCCTCTATTGAAGCACTTCGCAATCTATCAGGATTGCGTGGTATAGCACCGTTTAGTGGTAATGAAGAAGACCCCTCAGTTGCTGATGTCGCCTGGAAAACTGTAATGCAAAATAGAACCGGTGCTGAAACCGTTTATGAAAACCTTATCAAAAAATATGGTGACAACTATCAGGCGCTTGATAAGGATATATTAGACCGATCTCTGGCAACTGCATTAGAAACCTATTACGAGTATAACCCACAACTAGAGGACTCAGAGCTAAATAGGCCGCTATTTAGAATGTTTGCTAACGGGCTGCCCGGTGGCGAGGATGTCGATGCGTGGAAGCGTATGGCTCAACAGGTTAAGACCATATGCCGTGGATTGCCAGGCAAGAATCCATGCAAGACCTTGGCATCTCAGTACCCTAGAAACAAAGATGAATTCCAATTCTTGACCGAAATGTTTGATGTCGTTAAGAATAATCTACCGTCTAACCCATTGCTGGGTGCTATTCAAGAATATAAACGGACGGGTGATTGGGATAGGATATCCAAGTATATTGACAATCACCTTGATAGCGTCATGGCTACAGATCAAGATACCAAGATCGATGCTCACGGTTGGAATATGTTCAGCCAGTACGGTTATAGCATTGCAAAGATGATGGACTTTGTATCCTGTCTGATGCACGCTTCATGTGGGGAAAAGATTCCGGGTGCCGCCCGAGGCTTAGACGCGCCTAAAGAAGATGAAATTTTCGGTCGTCACTATTCTACCAGTTCCGGCAAGGGTGATGGTGGTCAGATTATGATTGGTTTGCATTATGCATTCAACGCAGAAGAGGTGTCCGCTGACCCAGATGATACTAGACTCACAGATGAACAGAGGTCTGAGGCTAAAATAGTCAGGGCGATGGTTAACAAAGAGCGTAATCGCAGACATGATGCATTTCGTATACGCAAGGACAATAATACCTATCGCAAGTCATCATACTGGGAGCGAATGGAAGACCGTACTGCTATCTACAAAGGCGAGGAAGTTGTTTTAGGTGAGCATACTCCATTGCCATATGGGGCAACACCAGAAGAACTTCAAGAAGAAGCATTGCGTAAAGCCTACGATATGAACCGAACTGGTACAAAAGTACGTACCATCAAGGTTATCGAGACCCTTGACTACTTTATCGGTGAAGCGGGTAGTGCGGAAGGTATGCTCAAGAGGCTTGTGAAGTCTAATAACTGGGAATCAATCTTGAGCGAGTTGGAGAGGCGATTCCCGACTCTGCAAAAGCAACTCAATATGCTGATTATGCCAGTCAACGCTCGTCTAGACTTGCTAGAACTTAGTGCCAAAAGGGCTATAGACAACGTGCGCAAGAAGTTAGAGCAAGAGCCACCAGCAGAGTTGGCAGGTAAGCCATCTGCTCTGAGGACTGAATTTGAAATTATCCTTGAGCAAGACAATGGAACATCAGTACTATCTACCGACCAACTAGACAGTGATGCTTCTAGCCTGGAAAACTTCATTGATGATATCAAGTCTGACAATGGTAACGAGGATATGGTCATGCCTGGCGAACCAGGAGATATTAGAGCACCCGAAGCTGGAATGGGTGATAATACCGAAGCACCTGAACTTGGAATGGGTGATAATACCGAAGCACCTGATAATGGATTGCCAGCTACGGAAAGAGTAGAAGATTCGACAGGTATTCCTATAACGGAAATGCCACCAACAGATGTGATGTCTCCGCAACCACAACCGGTCACTCCGACGCCTGGCGCTGAAGGTGCACCTCCACTGCCTCAGATGCCGCAAGATTCTGTGCCCACGAACGTTCCACCACCTCCAGTGGAAGAAAAAAAGGTTCCGAAGTCAATGCCGGGTAATAATACAACGTTCGTTGGTAAAGACAAAGCCAAGCGACATTTATTCAGAGACCCATCGCAGAAAGGGTCGTCAGTCGTAGATCGGCTCGAAAAGGTAGCAGATGAACTGGATAAGAGAGGCATTCCAATGCTAGCCGATAAAATTGATCTACTTTTATGGAAATTAAAAGATGCTACTCAAGACAGCTAAATACACGTTAATTGATGCACAACCACTCAACCTGCCTATCTTTAAGGGTAAGTCCTCTTACATAAAGGTGAACGACAGCATATTCAATGAGTCTGTATTACAGGAAACATTGAATACAATCAAAACGGCCTCTAAGACTGCCGAGATGCAGACAGATGGCGATAGCCCTGACTTTGATCTAGAGGCAGAAATTAAATCACATCCTGACTCACTGTTCGTCAAATGCTTTGCCATCAAAGCAGATGAAACTAACGACAATGGTGACCACTTTCAGAAGGATGAGCTTAAAGAAGCTACTGCTACGTTTGTGGGATGCCCAGTATTTACTAATCATAACAACAGTGATGTTGAAGAAGCGCGGGGCAAGGTAGTGCATTCGTGGTGGAATGATGATCGTAATGGTATTATGATCATTGCCCGAGTGGATGCTGAAGCTTATCCCAAATTAGCCCGTGGTATTAAAGAGGAAATGATCATGGGCACGAGTATGGGTTGTCAAGTCCAGTACTCGGTTTGCTCTATCTGTCATACAAAAGCAGAGAATCAGAGTGAATATTGCTCTCACATTCGCGAACGTAAGACCCGCAAGCTGTCTGAGAAGGGCGAATGTAAGTATCACGAGAACGGTGGAGATGAGCCCTGCCCAATTTGTAATTGCAAGAAAGGTGAGACTAAGAAATATGATGTCAAAGATGAAGAGGCATTTGAATACAACTATGGTATCAAGTTTATAGAGAACAGTTTCGTAGTTAACCCTGCATGCCATGATTGTGGTGTAACGGAAATTATTGATCCACAAGAGTTTCTGAAGAAAATTGCCGTTATCCAGAGCACGTTGCCAAGATTGTTGAAGGCAGCAGCATCCCATAACGTGATGTGCTGTGATACGGGTTGTGTCAAATATGCTGGTCAGAAAGAGATTGACAGTCTCAATCAGGCTCTAGACCTGATGACTACTGTGTCTCAATCTATGTTGCAGCAGAAAGACCAGTTGGATTTGGAATTCCTAAGTGATCTTGTGACAGTACTTTCCGATTTGCAGACAGTTACAGACGAACTAACACAACAAGGATATGCTCGTTTACCATCACCTGCTGAAGTTCCAGGTCAAGAAGGGCAAGCAGCCCAGCCTGGAAATCCAGAACCAGGGCAAGAAGCAGCTTTGCAGCCTCTTAATCCCACTCCTGGTGGTGGTTCAAAGATTCAATCCGGGTCCGCAGGTGAGGCTGGAACAGTAACGACACCAATGGCAAGCCGACGTTTTGATATGACCAAAATGGCTATGGCGCTTCAAAAAGAATCGAGCAAAACCTTTAGGATCAAGAAAATCTTTCAAAACAGATCACAGAAGCGACTAAATTTCGGTCGGTAAACCCCCCGACACAATAAAGTCTGCACAATTAGGGAGGAATTTTGAAAATTTCTCCGTAGAATCATCAGCATAGGTTTAGTGTACCTCAACACTATTAAAATGGTGTATAAGGAGATATTTTTATGGATCAACTAGCAAGACAGGCACTTGTAGAACGTCTACAGGGGCATATGAAGAAAGCAAGCTCCAATATTCGCACTGCGTTCGTCGCGGAAAAAGACGACTATAAAGTTGTCTTGTCTAGCAAAGACGTGAAGCAGTTCTATAAGGGAGCAGAAGTCGGTTCTACTAAGATAGCAGAACTTGACGACGACATTATCGAATTCATGAGCAACTCGCCGGAAGAAGCGGCTCACAGTATGTTGGAGGGATTCCGATCTAATTTTGATGAGGAAACCTTTGCTCAGGATAGCGAGAAAACAGAGAAGACAGCGGCTCACTCTACGCAGAGCCCTGAGACTCTGGATATGACTACCCAGAAGCAATTCGATGAGCAAAAACCATCCCTGCACCCACGCACTGATGAGTACTATACCAATGTAACTCAAAAACAACTTCCAGAACACGGGCAGCGACCGGGTACATACGATCAGATCACAGAAGGACAGTTCAGGGATGAGCATACCACGTTCTACGGCGCAGATCGTACAGCTGGTGATTGGAAAAAAGAAGATCGCAACACTGTCACCGAACGACAGTTTGAGGAAGGTGTGAATGACTATACCGATGTCGGTGAGAGCGACAGAGGCGAAATGGGCTCTAAATTCGATGGAGGAGTCGAGCAGCAATGGCGAATCATTGGCGAAAAGCAACTTATGGAGTTACTTAAGCATCATGAGTGGACTGAACCTTTGACGACCACTGAGGGTCCAGATCAGCTACAACAGCAGGACGGTGAACTATCTCGCCTAACGGCAGAAGTTGCCAACAAGATCGTTAAGGAAGCATTGCAAGCTCTTGGCAACACTGTACTTTCTGTTGGTGTCACACCAGCAGACCTGAGTGCAACGGTACGTCAACTTGTGTCTCACCCAAGTAAATATCCAGTTTTAGCTAACGTACTCAAATGCTATGCAGGTTCGGATATTGAAGCAATCAAGAAGAGGGTTGCGAAGGCTCGTTACTTCGGCAAGACTGCCAATACGGACCACAACTACCATTCCTCGTTGGTTGCTGATGTTGTTGTACGCCAGTTGGCTGCGATGAATTACAGTCCTCAGTTTATTGTTGATGGACTCGTTGCTCTTGCTGGCTCGGACGATTTCGAGGGCAAGATTGACGAAGCTTGTGATTGCTGCATGAAGGGTGAGTTGGCTGAAGAAAGACAGAAAGAATCATCCAACATGGATGTATTCAAGCAAGTATTAGCTGGCGGCACCGATGCCAAGAACGACACAAAGAATGGCAATGATGATGATGGGTTTTATTCCTACACCGGGCCGCTAACTGAGGTCGAAGCCAGCCTAGGCAAACCCGAAGAGTTCAAGACAGCAGCAACAGAATTTGCTCGTAAGAGAATTTTGGTTGCCGCTGAAAAAGATATAGACATTGTTCCGCAGTCTTTAGATGTTAATGAGAGTGACGGGACTTATGTAGTAGTTTTCTACGATCCTTCCAAGAAGGAAGCAGAGCTAAAAGCAAGAGCCGAAGCTCGACGTAAACTTGTCAAAGAGTCTAATATCAAGGAAGCCCAGATGGGTGGCGCAGGCGGAATGCCGCCAGCAGCCGGTCCTGAAATGGGAAATCCTATGGCACCTCCCGGTGGCGGCGACATGGGCGCTCCCCCAGTAGGTGAGAGTCTGTCACAAGACCCACTAATGGATGCAGGTGGTGGAGAAGAAGGTGGGACGGGCGAACCCCAGCCGCCTGGAACTATTTGCCCTTCCTGCGGTGGTAGCGACGTAGACGTAGATAACGGCGAATTCCGTTGTAACAACTGCGGTGCAGAAGGTGATATCGCTGTTGCTCTAAATGTCAAAAAATGGCCCGGAACTATTGAAGAAAGGGGCGATGAAGAGCAAAAAGGATTCGGACTTGGAGCCGAAGACGAACTTGGCGAAGAAGAGCCAATGGGAGAAGGTGCCGGTACTACGCTACCAAATGTACCCGTTGGAGCAGCAGTCAAGAACGTTTTGACCAAGCTCGCCTCGAAAGCACAGCGCGCTGCGTATGCTTCTTCCTATCGCATTACTCCGCGAGTACTCGAAACCTTGAAAGATCAGAAAATTCAGGTTGGCTTGATCTGTCCGAATTGCGGCGGCAATCGCACCGATACTATCAAGTCTGCTAAACTCGGTAACGAAGGTATTTGCTGGGGTTGTGGTCAGGAATTCCGTTTCCGTGTTGTAGCCAGCAAGGGTCAAGCAAATAAGGTATTCGGACAATACGTCTGGATTCCTAAGACTGCTGATTCCGAGTGTGGCGGTTGCAATCGTATGAGAGAGGCTTTTGATGAAGCTCTTAAGGAATACGGCGTAACCCGAGATGAATTTGACAATCTAGGTGACATTACTGCTCAGGCTCCATTTGTATTGAAGATGGCAAAGTCTGGGGTTCTCAACAGCCTGCCTAATGTGATGCGGGAAGAACTTCCACTTAATAAGATGGCCGCCTCAGCCCGATGGAAAGGTAGTGAGAAGTTCGATAAGTTCCCATCAGCAAGCTGTATGGAACGTCTGGCTCGTCGCTTTGGCGAGAATGCCACAGCAATGAGTGGTCCGTGCGAAGGTAAGAATCTTGCTACGTGCGTATGCACACAGCTTGAAGGTTTGGGTGTCTACTCTGATGGCGTTGCTGCAAAGGTAGCTAAGACGCTGTTGGACAAGAACCCGATGGTCAATTCTCCAATCAAGACGTGTATCGCTATGTTGGTCCGTGACGGATTCGACATGGACGATGCCTGTGTAGCTTGTGACGGTCTACGCGCTGCTCATGCTGATACGGAAGATTTGATGATCGAGGCAATTGCCCAGTTTGACCCAATGGCCCAACCAATGCCAGCCAAACCGGCACCGAAACCAATGGCTACACCGAAACCAATGGCTGCTCCAACTGATATGATGGAGTCGAAGCCGATGCCAGGAATGGGCGGAATGCCAGGTGCAAAATCAATGGACGCCATGCCAATGGACAAACCCGTAACCGACGCTACCGAAATTGGTGACGATCTAATCGGTGATGAGATCGGTGATGAGATCGGTGATGAGATCGGTGATGAGATCGGTAATGAGATCGGTAATGAGATCGGTAATGATCTTAATGGAGAACTGGGTGGAGAACTAGAAATAGATTTCCCCGACTCCTTCGATGACGAGGGTCTTG
>Ga0114931_10000481_pt1 | contig 48426 bp, 52 predicted proteins | sample 2SBtaG_FD_89579 | JGI IMG/M metagenome (GOLD analysis project Ga0114931, IMG submission 89579) | Deep subsurface microbial communities from Kolumbo volcano to uncover new lineages of life (NeLLi) - 2SBTROV14_V59a metaG | ecosystem: Environmental > Aquatic > Marine > Volcanic | place: Kolumbo... | reverse complement strand
TGGCAGGGAAAATTTTTCTTTGATGTCAAGGGCGCTATCAATATCGTTTTTTGATAAATTTTTAATCAAAACTTGTTTGACTGCGGATTGGACTTCGGACTCTGGCAGAGAAAATTTTTCTTTGATTTCAAAGACGCTATCAATATCCAAATAGTCCTGCGATAAACGTTCAATCAAACCTTGTTTGGCTGCGGATTGGACTTCGGACTCTGGCAGAGAAAATTTTTCTTTGATTTCAAGGGCGCTATTTACATAGCCCTGCGATAAACGTTCAATCAAACCTTGTTTGGCTGCGGATTGGACTTCGGATGACTGTAGCACCTCATCTGGCAAAGAATATTTTTCTTTGATTTTAAAGACATCAACTGACCCACTTTTTATTCTAAAAATCATTTGATTAAGCCCGTCTTTTTGTTCGGCCGTTAATTCAACTTTTTGTTCAGCCGCCGGCTCTGCTTGGTCCGGCCCGCTTTCTAGCGAAGCAAGCTGGCAATCAGAATGATCCCCGCTAGCCAAGGGCAAACCGCAAACAGCGCAAATATTTTGCTCCCCGTCTAAATCCCTGTTTGGCATATTTTCTCCTCTAGGCATAAAATAAATATTAATTATTAATTAGGCCAGGCCACTATAACCACCCGTTGACCATTATTGACATCCCCGCCGTTCCAGTCATGAATGGCATTCATGAGTACATCATATTTATATTGGTAATTTTCTCCTTTGCGCGTACCCACGTCATTAGTAATGAAATTATTCTCTGTATAACCCCGTACCACTAACATATGGTATAGCGGTCCCGGATCAGTGAAATTAGGGTTGCCAAGTTCACGTCCGGCAGCTGGCACGATTACCGGCCGGCCGGCCGCGATATTTTCCTTGATATCCTCAACTGTCGGATCATAAATAAGCTCAACCTTTTTATAACCCCAATAACTTTTTATAAGTCCGCAGTTTGCTGAGCAGTCGTATCTTTGTAAAAACCCAACGTATCATTTTCATAAGCTATTAAATCCTGTAACTCCTGATCAGCGATATCAGGTGTAAATGTCTTACCCTGATAATAATAGTGCACATTCAATGCGGAAGCTTCTTCACATGTTTCCTCATGAACCTCATCCCAGTTGGCATATGGCGCCTGGGTAGTAAACGGCACCTCCAGATTTATTTCTGTGCCAAAAGGGCCTGGACAGAAAGCTTCAGCTATCACCGGAGTGATGAGTAATAGAAAAAATAAAGCAAATACGGTGTTTCTGAGTTTATTTCCTTTTACAATCTTTTTCATATATTTACTGTACTACTGAATCTGAAAAATTCCAAAAACCCCCTCTTCACTTCCCTTACTTCTTCTCTTTTATTTGAATAACTTCTTTTGAATAATCAAAAATAACCTTACAAAACTTAAAGAAACCTTTTTGCCCTAAAATACCGTATCCATGTTTTGAAATGGCATGAGAAAAGGCAACAAGCACATTATAGGCAAATCCGCCGATCTCAATTTGGACATCATGAACATACGCTGTCGCCTTTGGCACTTTTTGAATATACCACGGGTATAAAAAAATCCCTCTGCATGAGTTCGACTCATACAGAGGGGAAATATCCAAGGGCTCGAAACCAAGTGCCGAGCAATCAAACGTCCAAGGGCTTGATCTCGCGGGGAACGAGAAACCGAAGGCCCTGATCCCACCTGTCCCCGACCCAGTCGATGTCCAGCTCCACACCGTCATCGTCGGCGCTGACAAGCGTAACGCCGCGGTCACCGCCGCGCTCGAACTGAGATCCACACGGCGCGAGAATGAGGCCTTTCTTGCGTTCGCCAGGAAACTGTTCATAAAACGTTTCCGCAATGGCACGATCGCCTTCAGGGGCATTCTGCTCATTGCAGATCGAAAGGTGTTCGGCGAAGGTCTTACCAGCGTTGTACCGAACGAGTTCGACAGTTACTTCGCATTTGCCTTTGTGGCGGATAGGGAAATGTTCCCCCTTGAGGTTCTCATTGACGTAGACATAATTGCCTTCGAACGGAAACTTCTTCCATCTCGAGTCGTCGAAATCGACGATAAAAGTGAAGAACTTCTGCTCACTGACGGGGATATCGTCAATTTGCTTGCGGACTTTCTCGTCTTTGACTTTCTGGTCTTTCAGGATACGACGAACATCTTCGTCGCTTCCGCCCTGACTGATGACTTCATCCGTGATGGCTTTGAGAATTTCAAAGCCAGAACCCATTGAGCTTAAAAGCTCACTTTTCGTGCGTGACATAATTTACTCCTTTTTTGTGGCCTGTCTCCTGTCGCATCACTGTGGTGCAACCTAAAGCCTACCAGTTTGAGAACAGTTCTCTGTTGACCTGTCTTTCAGGTGGTTCAGGGAGCTGCTCTCAAGTTGGGGAATGACTTTTGACTTGGTTTTGCTTGGATTGATAATGAACAGAAATAACAATGCAGACTATCATGATATAGGGGTTTTGTCAATGTACCCCGAGCTGGACTTTCGAACCAAGAATTGTAAATTTCCTAAGGTTTTTGAACGTAGTTCGAATCCAGTTCCGGGTGGGGCATATATTCGAACCAGACAAACATCATTTTTTTGCCTTAGGTTAAGCAAAAAAATAATGGTTCGATTGAACCGCACTTTTCAAACTCCGGGGGGTGGACTCCCCCTCGCTCCGACTCGGGTACCGGGGCGCTTCACGCAAAGAGTCTTACGCTTGCTCAGACTCTTCATCTCGCGCCCTTCTCGTCCACCAAATTAGTTAGTAACTTTCTGCAGACAACCTTACTGTCATCTTCAAAAACTTACTCCGTGGGCAGGACTCGAACCTGCGATATCCACGTTAACCAGCCGGTGTTTGATAACCGGCGAGGCAAGCAGCGTGGCGTTGTGCTTAGATCCTCCTTAAAACTCTGGGGGCAGGATTCGAACCTGCGATATCCACGTTAACAGCGTGGCGTTGTACCACTCAACTACCCCAGAGTTTTAAGGAGGATCAACTCTCCGTCCAACGGCGGATAAGCCTTTGGGCTGAAACTACCCCGGATTAAAAAAATACCCGCCCAACGGCGGGAGCTACATAATAACATAAAAGCGCCGAAGGTTTACCGGTATTTTTCGTTATTATTATTTCGCTCAATTCGTCTCATACACACACATTAACAATTCTTATTTTTGAAGTCAAGTTCAGGAAACCCACATCAAAAATGTTCTGACTTGACGATAAAAAATCTTTTTGCTACTTTGATCACCTGTGTTCATTATCAACATAACGAATAGAAGTACGAATATGGGGAAGACGAATAAACAACTCTTGTAATTCCGTTCTAGCAAAGCTCCACGGCTACGGCCAAAGAGGCTCCGCCCACGCAGGCTATAAAGGGGTTCACATTCGTCTACAGAACCTCGACCCCTCCAAGTTTACGCCTTCCACGTGTAAATTTTTCAAGAATGAATAGCAGAAAAGTTATTCAGGAGCGAATTCCTGACCCCAGGGTCTGGCTAGACTTTTCGTGATTGAGATTGATACCCGGAACACTTCCAATGTTTCGGGTATTTTTTTATTAACCCTCCAGCTTGACACCTTTTTATCCTCTGCTAAGGTGTACTCTGCCTTATTTACACAAAATGCCTCTTTACATTTTTTTAAGTGCAACGGCGGGATTTAATCCCATGGTAGCACGATTGTTCTTTACTTGGAGAGCCCTGGAATTCGCACCTCTTTATGAAAGAGTTAAGCTATCAAAAAGAGTCAACCGGGGCTCTTTTTTTATTCAAAGTAAAAAATAAATTTGCACATCATACTTATCCGCACCAAGGTGGGCGTGATTGACCGTAGATTCTTTAAATAATGAGGAAGAGAGAAAGCTACTGAGACTCGTGAAGTAAAAAAACCACCGCCCAAAGCTCCTGCACCTGGATTCTCACTTCCCAAAAACCCCCCTTTTATTACTGATTTTTCTTTAAGCCAAAGCCTAGCGTAATTTTAGATCAAATAAATATGATTGAAAAAAATATTACTCTTAACTACAACCTATTACTATCTCTTAAATAATTAATTATTAACTCTGCGCTATTTTCTGGTTTTGTTTTATCGGTAATTTCTATACTAACATGGGGTTTATCGGGTTCCTCGTATGGTCGGTTCTTATCTTTTGGTATTTCTCTCTTAAGATATACCCATATAGGCTGAGCTATTTCATCAATCTTAGTGCGAGTTTTTTTAAAAGGTGCGATTACCGAGACAACTACAGGAGATCGACGTGAAAGCACCATAGCAAGTCTTGCGACACGTATGTTGTGCTCATTACGGTCTTTCGGTGAAAAACCAGCTTCTATTGAGATTGATTTGCGCATTTCGTCCCCATCTAAAGTTACAGCATTAATTTTTGCTGCAAGTTCTTCGGCTAATGTAGTTTTTCCAGATCCGCTTTGGCCGGTTAACCAAATAATAACGTTTGAAGCTTTAGAATTTTCACGTACTTTTGTGCCCGAAATTGACTGACTCTTATTATCTAAATCAATTTTACGAATACCATAACCAACGTCACGACCATAGCACACCTCATCTATATCTGGAATTACAATTATCTTTACCAACTCCCCATATTTAACAAGAGCTCGTTGTATTAGAGTCCATCTTTCGGAGGTCGTATAAGGATTTTTTTGATCAATTTCTGTATCACGTATTGCAATAACCACAGGTTTTCCTTTTTTTAAGACAGTCTCTAGTAATTTTTTGTGTCCCTCATGGAATGGTTGCCAACGCCCAATAAATAAACTTGGCTTCTGTGATAAAAATTTACTCATATGTTTAATTTTATTATTAATTAACTTTTAATTCCTCTTTAATAACTGAAATAACGATTGAAATACCATCGAGTAGCTCCCTTTCTTTACCCCCAAAACAGATACGAAAACCATTCTTTTTGGATTCAAAAAGAATAGATGGATGTATTAAAACTCCCCGATCTTTGCATATTTCTGCCACCCTTTTTGCATCACGCAATCCAGGAACGTAAAAATACAAGAAGATCCCCGCATCTGGCTTGATAATTGTAACTTCAAATCCAGACTTTTTTAATAGTGATGATGCCTTTTGAAATTGAGAGAATAAATAATTCCTTACTACCAACCAATCCAAAGGTTTTTTTTCTTTTATAAATTTTGTAACTATCGCTTCATCAATTGCCCCACAGCTAACAGTTAATTGATCATGCCTTTCAATGAATTTCTTTATCTTTTCTGGTGTTGCGATGACTCCAGAACAACGGATACTAGTGACTCCATAAATTTTTGTAAAACCAAGCAACAAAACAGAATCATACTTCAAAACTAATTCAGACAACTTATTTAACTCAAAGCGCTTACCTTTCTTATAGACTGAGTAAATCCAGCTAGCGTCTATTATGACCGTTGCACCTTTTTTATGAATTTTTTCTAAATTCAATCTAAGTGCATCATAAGATGGCATTTGTCCAGTCGGATTATTTGGAATAACCAAAACACAAACGTCTCCTTTTTTAAGGTGCTTGTAATCAAGTTTACAGGTTAAAAAAAGTTCATAACTAAATAATTGGATGGAGTATCTACCAGACTCAAAAAAACCTTTATAATAATTTAAAAAAGTTGGCGTAAATAAAGATACCCTTTCTTTCTGGGCAAACAATTCAGAGCAAATGAACATCGAGAGATTTGTCGATACTGATGTACAGCAGTAGTCTGTATTTCTACTTTTTAGATATTCTTTTGCAATAGCGTTTCTTATATCTATACCGCCACCAGGTGTGGAGTAATTTGAAAAATCTATCTTTTTTATTGAATTAGACATCATTTTTATTATAGACTTAAAATCTATAAACTCCTTCGAGATGTGCCCATAGGAAAGATTAATCATTTTATTAATTTTTTTCATAATAATTTCGTATTGCCTTAATTAATTTTACTAAAATGTCATCAGGAATTTTTTCATGGGCGTTCTGAATAGATAGTACTGTTGTAAATCCATTGCATTTTGCTTTTGGATACCGCATTAAAATAGGGAGCTCAAACTCATGAATTTCAATCCCAATATTTTCTAATTGCTTCTTAAACATCTTTTGCGCCTTACTGAGTTTATAGAAAAAAGTTTTATCTTTACTTTTACCTCTAAAGGAATGGGGTACAATTTGGAAAAGTATTGAAAAGGTCATTGGTTTATTCCACAACATTATTTCTTTGTTCTTCAAAGGCTTCAATCTTAAATAAATCTTTTTTGTCGCATCAATTTTATTGTCAATCATTTTAGCGACTCCCTTCAAACCAAATGCATTCAAAAGTAACCACAGACGAACAGAATTAAATTCTCGGCTATTAAGAAATGGAGTCGTTGATCCCAAGTCAAAACTCCCTTTCTTATTAATGATTGTCCAATTCGAAATAACTGAATTAAAATCTTTATATCTCCTACACAGGAATACGCTTGTTGGATAATTTAAACCCATAGCTTTATGCGGATCTAGTGAAACTGAATCACAAAGATGAATATCTCGGACTAAAGATCTATACTTTGAAGAAAAAATTAAAACTCCTCCATTTGCACCATCTCCATGTAACCATATGTTATATTCATCACAAATCTCTCTTATTTCTTTTATATTATCAATAGCCATTGAGTATGGGTCGCCGAGTGCTATAGAGAGAAGCAACACCTTCCCCCTGTTTTTATATATTTTTTTTTATAGTTTTCCTAAGTTCAAGTAGGTCAAATTTAAAATCTTTTGTTTTAACTTGAATCACGTTATCTTCACCAAACCCAAGCCACCCTGCTGACATCCAACTACTATAATGAGACGCAAAATTTGAAACTAAAATTTTGTATTTTCCTACATCGCACAAACCCGCTTGTTGAGAATTTGGCATTAATTTATTTCTTGCCATTAGTAAGGCCGCCATATTACCCATCATGCCACCACTTGTAAAATAACCACCAATATCCGTTATTGCGTTTATTTTGCTCCTACATTCATACCCTAATAACTTGCGAAGGTTTGCTAAAATATTAACCTCAATAACTGTTGCGCTCGGCGAGTCTGTAAGGTGTGCTGTCAAATTCTGATTTAAAAGTGAATTAATGGTCCCCGCCAGAACATTTACACTACTGACCCCATTATCAACAAACTTTAAATAACCCTCTTTTGTTTTATAAATTGCTTGATCTAGTATTTCATGATCAATAATTTTTAACAATTTGGTAATATCTCGACTATTCTTATTAAAGTGACTAATTTTTAACGGGGTCCGATTAAAATCTTCCAAAGGGTAGTGAGTATTACTTAATGCACGAGTAAAGTAATTCTCAATTAAATGATTCGTAATCTTTTTTATTGTTTCTAAATCATTATCTAGGATATTTCTTTTAAGATGATTGACTTTTTTCATATATCTAAGCAAAAGATTGAACCTTAAAACAAATAGCAATCGCAATATTAGACCCTCCCCCTTCGCCTGACCAAAAGCCATCCATGTCAAAACCATAAGAAGAGCCTAATATGCCCATTCTGGTTCCATCTCTATAGTGGGATCTAGTCCTCAGAAAGCCTCTTTTTATTGGAATATTTAGTGGATTATTAATAAGTAGTGATTCTATACAACCAACTGCATAAGCAGTTTCGACATTGGAAATAGCTGATTCACAAGTTGGATTAAGCAACCCCAAGCTAGTCAGTATTGTTTTAATAGGGTGTCGTGCTAATTTTTGTTTCTGTTCAACATAAGATAAATTACAAAAATCACATAATGTTACCCTTAAAAAAAGATACCAGCCGGGCTCAATCTGAGAATTAACGTAAGGCTCAACAGAATACTCATTTAACTGCCAATTAGAATATATTCTCGGAAAATCCCCATCTACAATTGCTATGCCATTTGTCCCTAGACTCGCCATATCAAGACCTGAAATCTTTTTTTTTCGATTATGATTTTCGAGTTGTATGTATGGCATAGGAACTAGAGAAAACAATCTATTCACCCCGTCCGACTTTTCAATATAATCTGTCTTATTTAAAAATAAATCAAACTTTTGAAGTTTCTTTAAAGTTTCATTATTTAAAAAAAAGTTACTACCTTTTATGTTAAAGCGAAATTGACCCACCTTATTAAAGTTTGTTGCTTTCTCTATATATTGGCGTACCCTTTCACTATCTAGCGGTGCTATATCGTGCACATAAATTTTTTTTAAATTGTTTTGCTGGTTATTTTTCATAGCAAAATTAATTTGAAATTACTATTATATCAAATATTCTTTTTCCAGGATAATAATCATATTGATTAAGAAAAGTAAAGTCATTGTAACTATAAAAACAGATACGATGATTATTAGAATCTAAAACAATAATCATATCTTCTTCTGGGTAATATTTTGCATCCTGAACCCAGTTAAAATTATCTTCTAAAACTCTAAAACTTTTTGAAATAGTGGTGTCTATTGGAACATCTACTAATACTCTATTATGTAAAGTATCAGAGCAGATGATCAATTTTTTTTTGTTTTTTGTATATATATGTGCACCATGCGGTGAGCGTAGATTTTTCAACAATACCTCTACTTCCTTCGTTTTTATATTTATTTTAATTAGCTCTCCTTGATGAAATAACGTTGAGATAACGTAGGTTTCATTAATAATAGCGGCGGAATTTATGTGGGTGGTCTGCTGCAAGGTTGGATAAGATGCCCCACTATGATCAAGGTTATAATCTATTGTTCGCTTTACACCATCTGGAAATTTTGAATACCTTTCTAGGTCCAAGGCTGACCAAACTACTTTTGAGGATGCGTCATTAAATACGCGTACTATTGAGTCTATCCCAGAGGATGTTATGAGGAGGCCCTGAGAGTCTTTATCAATAGAATGGATTGAATTAAACAGTGGCGAGGTTATAGAAAGGACATTTTCTAATTTTTTATTTAATTTATAAATTTTATTTGAAGATAAGGCACATAAAATATGACCACTATTTTCTTTGTATAATGCTAGAGGCTGAGCAAAATCCTTGCGTAGTAAGATATTGTTTGATTTCAGGTCAACTATTTCCAAAGTACCACCCAAACTTTCTGGTTTAATCTTATTACTCCCAACTCTTGGTCCAGTTGAACTATTGTTTTTTTTCCAAAAACTTTCTAATTCTCTGCTGTTTGTGCTTGTGTAGCTAATTACTGCTTTCATTTAAAGAATATTTAACCATAAAGATATTTCTTTTGTTCTTTGTCTAGAATTTCAACGAATTGCTGTTTATTGCGAAGATGTTGCCTTGCTATTTCCTCTTCATAAAAAGGAGGCAGTTGATGTAATTTATTTTCTAATTTATTTGTTACAAGAAAATGCAGGCCACTAAGCTGACTTGCATAGCTCATTGACATAATCTCACTTGGATGTCCATCCGCAGCTACAAGATTAATTATTCTGCCTTTTCCTAAAAGGTATATATTTTTTTTATTAACCCTATAAACTTCTATATGTTCACCAATAGAGTTAATTTTTTTATATCTTTTTCTTAGCAATTTAACGTCAATCTCAACATTTGAATGCCCAGCATTGGCAAGGATGCAATTTTTTTTAAGATTTTTTATGTGACTTATATTTACAACACTAGTACAACCTGTTGCTGTGATAATTATATCTGCGAAAGGAAAAATCTTTTTTGAAATATCTACATTAAAACCATCATAAAAAGCTTGAAGCGCTTTTATAGAATCAACTTCCGTAACAGAAACTCGAGCGCCCAATGCACGAGCATTTTTAGCTATACCCGAACCGCAATGCCCATACCCACAAACTACAATATTTTTCCCTGCTATTATTTCTTGTGTTGCACGTATAATGCCGTCTAATATAGACTGAGCTGTACCAAAATGGTTATCCATCAAATTTTTTGTACGGGAGTTATTAACCGCAATAACCGGGAATTGTAATTTATTTTTACGTTCCAATTTTTTTTCTTCGATAATCCCTGAAGTTGTTTCCTCGCAAGCCCCTTTAATCGTTCGTACTTTTTTACTATGAACTAGAGTTACCAATTCTCCGCCATCATCTATGATGTATTCTGGGTTTGTCCGTAAACCTCGAAGCAGGACCTTATGCATAGAAATTTGATCACCATGGGACCAATATATTTTTATTTTTCTTCTTTCCAATTCCTTGACCACCTCTGTTTTTGTACTCAAAGGGTTACTTGCCACTAAAGATACATCTATACCTAACTTTTGTAGTTCCAGAGCAAAAACACCTGTTTCTTTAGTTATATGTAAGCAACACAATACTTTTGAGTGTAATAAATGTCTTCTGATATCTTGTCCTAATTTATCTGATATCGCTACAAAAGAAGTCATTTGACTTCGAGCGTATTTTGTTATATCCATGGAAATTTATGCAATTGGTTTAGTTTATTCATTTGTAAAACTTTCTAGATCTCGTGAAATCTTAGTTATTCTTGAATGGTTTTTCTTGAAAATCGTTTAATTCATCAGGTCGCATAAATGGAAAAAATAAGACTTCCCGTATTGAGGCTGATTCTGTGAAAAACATAATTAATCTATCAATACCTATGCCAATCCCTCCCAACGGGGGCATACCATATTCTAGGGCTTCTAGAAAATCCTCATCCAAAGGATGTGACTCTTCATCGCCATCGCGCATAGAGCGTTGTTCATTTTCAAATCTATCCCTCTGCATAAATGGGCTCGTAATTTCTGTCCAACCATCACCAAGCTCTCTACCATTAAAATAACACTCAAATCTTTCAACAAATCCTTCTTTTGATCTATGACTTCTAGCTAGTGGTGACACTTCTCGTGGGTAGTCTATTACCCATAAAGGACCAATTATTTTTTTTGCTACTAGCTCTTCAAATATTTGGTTCAAAAATTGACCTTTTGAAAAGTCTTCCTTAAAAGCTACTTTGTTTGATAAGCAAAATTTTTGAAGAGTCGTTATATCGGCTTTTAAAACATCTAAACCAATTCTGGTTTGTACAATTTGCTCCATAGTAACTCGTTCCCATTTGTAATCGATGTTTATTTTTTTGCCATTCATATGAATGGTTTTTTCACCAAATAAATTTTGTGCAATATATTTGTACATTTCCTCTGCTCGATCCATAATATCATTATAATCGGAGTATGCCTCATACCATTCAATCATGGTAAATTCAGGATTATGACTAGAATCCACACCTTCATTTCTAAAATTCTTTCCTATCTCAAAAACTTTTTCATACCCTCCAATCATCAGTCTTTTTAAGTATAGCTCGGGAGCTATACGCAAAAACATATCCATATCGTAAGCATTGATGTGGGTCTTAAACGGCTTCGCATTAGTACCTCCATATAAAACTTGAAGTACAGGAGTTTCGACTTCCATAAACCCTTTATCGTCTAAAAATTTTCTCACTAGCTGAATAATTCTTGAACGAACTTTAAAATGATTAAAAACTTTTCGATCAGAGATCAAATCCAAATAACGTTTTCTATAACGAATATTGGGGTCCTTCAAGCCTTTATGCTTATCTGGTAAGGGCCTTATAGATTTACTAAGCAACAGCCAATCTTGAGCCATTATCGACTCCTCACCTTTTTTTGTGATAAAGCGCGTACCGTGAATTTTCAATATGTCACCTAAATTTAAGTATACCGTGAAACTTTCAAAAGAATCTGTGTTGTCTTCAGATAATCTATAAACGCATTGTATCTTTCCTTCTTGATCTTGAATCTCAAAAAAAATAATTTTTCCCATAGCGCGCATACTTATTACTCGCCCAGCAATAATTACCTCAGTATCGTGAGGGGCTGCAAGCGCGTCTTTTGTGGAAATTTTTTTTATTGAAGCGTGGGGGTAGGGTTCAATTTTTTCCTTTTTCATCCCTTCAACTTTTTTAACCCTCACTTCTCGCTCATCTAAAAGCTCTTCATTGTTTTCTTGATTCAATATTTTCATACTGGATTATTTTTAAATAAGTAAGTGGTCATTTTTTTAGAATTTCTTCATCATAAAACTTTTTATATAATCCTTGAATTAAATGCGTCTTTTCAAAACTTGAGTTAAAAACAATATCATTTATTTGTTTAATAGGCATAACATTAATTGAGGTGCTTGAAATAAAAAACTCTTCATACTGATGAATGTCCCGAAATGGTATATTTTCTTCCTGAATTCGAAAGTTGTTATTTACAACGTCACAAATTATTTTTTTTGTGATCCCCTCTAATACTAAACCTGGAGGCGGGACGATTATTTCTTCGCCTTTTATGGCAAAAAAATTACTTCTCGTTCCCTCGCGTATATTCCCCTTATTATCAACTAACAGAGCATCTATAGAATCAGTTTGTACCGCTTGGCGATAGGCTAAAAAACTCATCAATAAATCCTTGCTTTTGGATTGAGGAATTCTACGTTCTCCATTATAAGTAATAACCTTTGTACCACGCTTATATAATTTATCCGGATAAAAAGTTAGATTGCCAACTGCAAAAATATATAATTTTGCCTTAGAACTATCACCTTCTGCGTTTCCTATTAAAAGAATTCGATATAAAATATTGCCTTCGTTTATATCTGCTAACTTTTTCAACCATGAGATAACTCCTACCTCCTTAAACTCATGAGCCAAGCCAATCTTTTTTGCAGATTCGAAAAGTCTACATACATGATACTCCGGGAAGAATACTTTTCCATGAATAACCTTGACTGATGAGTAAACGGCAAAATCAAAAAAATAACCTTTATCGTTGATTGGTATTACAGCTTTATTTTCCTCTAAAAATTCCCATTTAAAATTATTTTCATACGTTCATGATAGCAAACAAAATGAAGAGTTTCAAATTTTTTTTAACTAAAATTAGCTAAAATAAAATCTAGAAAAGTATACAGGACGCAGACTTATTATTCTTAAATCCGAAAACATATTCAACTTCGTAAAATCTCAAAATATGTCTCTCAAATTCATGCTATACGCCACTTCTACTCATATTGTAAAGAAGCAGACTGTCATTCAGACAGCCTGCTGTTTGTTTAAAGTAAACCTCTTTTTACTTGTCAAGAGAAGAGGGCGATGAGGTCGTTGCTATCTCCTGGAACTTGACACCGAATTCGAAACCCTGAAGAAAAAGAGATGCGAAAAGAGCAATAAAGGGTTTGTTAATAGTGCTAAGGTCCAGATCCAACAGCGCCTCACAAGTCTGGCGAGATTGTTCGTGGACATAAGTAGGGAAGTCAATCTCGAGCCTCGCCTTAACTGATGAACGAAATTCTTCAGTTTCTCCTGAGAGTTGCTTCTCAAGATCTTTCTCTGTACGATACCCAAAACAATGAAGACGTCCTGATGGGCTTTTTGTGATGAGAATGAACATTGTTCTTTACCTCACTTTCTGTTTGGCTTTTATTACAAAGTTAACAACTCCAGTTATCCACCGAAAATCAGCGCCGTCGCGACGGCGCTAAAGTAAAAAAGATTATATTGATAGGGCTCGGTCGCCGAACAACCGTACAAGCCCTATACAGGACTCGGTCGGCTGACAACTACTTTCCAAAGCTCCGGGGACTGGACGACATTCGAACCAGGATAGCGGGCTTCAAAGGCCCGAGTCCTACTTTACCCCGCCAAACAAAAACCACTCGCTCAAAACTCCGGGACCTGGATTCGAACCAGGATAGCGGGCTTCAAAGGCCCGAGTCCTACCATTAGACGATCCCGGAGTTTTGGGAAAGTAATTTTTTAAATGCGTTACCGCTCTTCCATGACTTTATTTGCCGTTCACAAACTCTCGCACTCTTCATATTGGATGCAGATTCAACATAAACTATATGCCATGGGTAGCCTTTTCTGGTTGAAACCACATAACCTTTATTATGTCGGGAGAGCCTTTGCTCGGGTATAAACTCGGTAATACCGATATAATACTTTTTTCTACGGTTTTGTAAAATATATACCCATGCCATATGTTTGGCGGGGCAAGTTAGACGATCCCGGATTAATTGCTGGACTTTACAGGAAACTGGCTAAACTTTCAAATATCTAGACATGGCAAAACTTGCTGACGCCATGTTTAACATCGCAGCGCCCAGAAATTGATAGCCAATAAGTGCCCACAAATGCGCTTTGAAAAACTGAGAAATATCAATGTTGTAGCTTAAAAAAAACGTATCATTTAAATGCGGTGCCAGAAAACTCAATACCGGCGCAAGAATGGCCGTTGTGATAATGGTTGCAAAAAAGGCGTATAAAATGCCTTCCATTAAAAAAGGTGTCCTGATAAACCAGTTTGATGCGCCAACAAGCTTCATGATGCCGATTTCCTCGCGATGCGTGTAAATTGCAATGCGGATTGCATTAAATACAACCAAGAACGAAATAGCAATAAATATCACTGTAACTCCCAGCGCGACTTTCTGTATTTGGTCGCTCAGCGATGAAAGGCGCTGTATCACCAGCTGTGCCTGCTCTACTTCACTTGTATCAGTTGATACGATGTTCTTGTTCTCATCTTGATTCAGATAAGACAAAATAGAATCAAAGGAATCGATTTCCTTTGCCGTTACTTGAATGCGTGCAGGCAAAGGATTGTCTTCAAGAAGATCAAGGGTTTCTTGAATATTTGGATCATCCTGATGTGCAAGACGAAACTCTTCGAGGGCTTCATCTGGTGAGACGTAAGTAGCATTCTTCACTTCTGAAAGAGATTGCAATCTGGTTACTAACGCTTTCGCCTCATCTTCTGTAGCGTCGGGAAGCACTGCAATGCTTATATCAACTTTCTGCTTTACCGACGTCAGTAATTGAGAGCTAACGCTGTTTAAACTGATGATGATGCTGACCGAAAAAAGAGCGAGCACTAAAATGGTCACAGTCATGATGGTCAGCCAGATATTTCGGTAAACGTTCTGCAGTGCGAATTTTATTGTCCTCCAGAGATGAAACATATTATAGAATGTATTTACCGGTCTTTTGGTCTGAAATAATTTTTCCGTCCTGAATAGCAATTACACGACGCCGAAGCTTGTTGACGATTTCCCGGTTATGCGTCACTAAAACGACAGTAGTTCCCAAATCATTAATTTTTTTTAATAGCGCCATAAGCTCTTCTGCATTTATGGAATCCAGGTTCCCTGTTGGCTCATCCGCCAGCAAAATCTTTGGCCGATGCACCAGTGATCGTGCGATCACAGCCCGTTGCTGCTCGCCTCCAGAAACTTCATTAGGAAAACGGTCTTGCTTATTTTCAAGGCCGACGATTTTCAGCACCTGAGGCACGATTTTTTTTATAATAGCACGCGGCTCACCTGCAACCTCAAGAGCAAAAGCTACATTCTCTGCCAAAGTTTTTTTCGGCAACAGTTTAAAATCCTGAAACACAACTCCGATTTGCCGACGCAAAAGCGGAACATCTGCCCTTTTAATATTTGTGATGTTCCAACCACCAATTATAATTTCACCATCTGAGGGCTTCTCTTCAGCAATAATCAAACGGGCAATTGTTGTCTTGCCTGTTCCAGACTGGCCTACAATAGAAACAAACTCACCAGCATCGATAAACAGCGACACATTTTTGAGCGCCTGAACTCCATTCCTGTAAAATTTGTCTACCTCCTTGAACTCAATCATGCGTGTGTATTAGAGATACGGTTTAAAGCCGGCGTACAAGGCTTTATCCATATCTTGATAACGATAGCCGTCAGAGGGACTGCCGAGTGTAACCCCGATGATGTGCTTCCCTGTTCTTTGACCCGTCACTTGTGCCACAAGATTATATAATGCTTCATCAAGATATCCGGTTTTTGTTCCGGTGACTTGCCAACCACTAGAGAGAATTTTATTCTGGTTTGTGATCTTGTGATATTCATTGTTTCCTGCGGTATAGAAGGAATAGCTTGTCATCGTTGACGCCTCCCTTATTTTATCATACTTGAACGCCGCCCGAGCGAGCCTGGCGTAATCAGACGCAGATCCAACGTTCTTAATGTCTAATCCAGTCGGCTCATAAAAATAGAGCGTTGAAAACCCGAGCGATTTTGCCTTAGCGTTCATCGCATCGCGGAACTGTGAAACACTTAATCCGGTGCTTTTTCTCAGCATCTTCGCTGCATTATTTGCACTCCCTATAAGCATAGTGTACCAGAGATCGCGAACATTTACTTTGTCCCCGTAGCTGATATACAGTTTTGCGCCCTCCGCATTATCGTCTGACTCATAGGTAACGAGCTTGCTCCAATTTGGATTATGATCAAGCACCACCATAGCAGTCATCAATTTCGTGAGACTCGCTAGCAGGTATTTTTTATCACCGTTATGCGCACTGATAATCTCACCGGTATCTGCATTCATGGCTACGTATGCGCGCGCCCGAATCGATGTATCAACGTTTTTATCGCCAACAAGGGGCTGTGAAGCAACTGAAGGTGAAGAAGGTGTTGTTGCTGCCGGTGCAGAAGAAGACTCTTCTCGAGTTACGCTTTCGCCTAAGACTTTTCCATCTGAGGCATATTTTCCCATTGACCAGACGCCCACACGAGCAACACCCCCATTTTCGCCACGAATCATATTAAACGCATCATGGCTTAAATCGACAACACGTCCGTGATAAAACGGCCCACGAGAAACAACCGTTACAATAACAGATTTTGCGTTATCTAAATTAGTAACGCGAATCTTTGATCCGATCGGATACCCGTTATGCGCGGCAACCAAACTCCTTCTGTCTGGGAACCAACTGACGATCACCTCTTCAACATTCTGCGCTTCAAAGGCGGCATAAATTCCTGGCTCTTTAAAATTAGCTACAGCCCATATATGCAGATCGTCAAGCTGATTTCGGATGCGGTCCCAAGTTTTTGCTTTTGGATTCCAGCGTCTAAGCCAAATCCGGTTATAGCGTCCTGAACGATTTACCTTGATGCGCAAGGTAAAATCCTTTGTAAACTGACTCACATCTTTATCGGTATGAATCTCGATAATTGGCCCAACGTGAAGCTCTCCGGGTTTTACATATTGCTCGCCGCCTGGAAGCAAATCTATGGAATCCACGCGGATGTTAAAATCTGAATCGGCCATAGATGGCTTAATTGCCAGCATGGCCTCATGATCCTGCAGGATTACCGTATAGCCATTGGCAAGAGCCCTTCCGCCAATAGAAGAATCAAAAGAATCAATGATGCGATGGCCGGAAAGCGTCCAGCTCGCCGCCTGTGAAGTCTGTGGAACTGCCACAAAAAGTATTGTGGCAAACAGGCCGATTGTGATCTTGGTAAAGGTTGATCTTGTCATCCTCATAAGAATACTCTACGTTAGTGTTAGATTGAATGTTTTGCTAAATTGAAGAAACTAGTATAGCATATTTTGTATCTTGCCAAGCAAGTTCTTTAAAATCAATTATGCGGGTATAGTATAGCGGTAGTACGTGACCTTCCCAAGGTCGAAGTACGGGTTCGACTCCCGTTACCCGCTCGTTTCGCACTCAGTACGGAGCCTCGCGTTTCTGATAAAGGTTGAGTTTCCCGTTTGAAGACAGAGCCTGAACTATTGTTTGAATGTGCCACCTTAGCTCAGCTGGTAGAGCAATGCTTTCGTAAAGCAGAGGTCCCCGGTTCGATTCCGGGAGGTGGCTCCAACCACTGTTACTGAGAAAAGGAAGGAGCAAAGATGCTTTGATTCCCCGTAAGCGCTTGGTAGAGCGCGGTGTTTGAAATGGTTGCCTGAGCAAGACCGGTGTTTAAACAAGCGTCACCCGAGGTAATTTGCAGACAGGGTTGCTTCCAATGTAATGACGGATCAAGCACAGCAATATGCATCGAGCTTAGCTGTAAATCAATCCAGAGGTCAGCATTCATCTTATTGATGGTGATTTTCTTTACATATAAATAGGTGGGGCTGTCAGAATCCGGAAGTTTTTCCGTTACCTGAAATAGAGAAAAACCATTTGTATCTTCAATCACTTGAGAAATCCCATTTAATGGTAAATTTGCTACTGCGGAAAATGCGCCGACAAAATCCTTTGCGGGTACGTAACCTAAATCTTGATACTGCACCGACAAGCCCACGTTCGGGTTGTCCTCGGAAAATTGTTTGGGGTTTTCAGTAACTTCCTTTTGCATTTTTTCTGCTAATATTTTCTGCTGCTGGCTATATGTTGAATCCTCGAGTAATGCGTTGGTTACCGCAGTTTTTTCGAGATATGGACGTATAATGTGCTGCTTAATGTCTTTTGTGTCCAACCCAATAGTAAGCTGCGTCACGATGCGCGCATCTTTTGAATCCGATTGTGTGCCGAACAAATTTACAAATGCCTGCTCAACAGCTGCATCAGATACAGTAACGTTATATTTCTTGATGGCCTTGTTAAGTAAAACCTTCCGAAGAGATTTATTGAGTGCAAGCGCGTCAATTGATTCAGTATTCTCATACACGGAAAGGCCTTGCTTTTGATATGCAATAAGTGCATCCCGCTCTTTGGCAAATTCCGTATAGAAAATAAGGTGAGTGCCGACAATGGCGACAGGATAATGCAAACGCTCCGCAAGACGGACCGCGGGAGTATGCCAGCGGGAGTTACCAAATAGCCCGACCTGCAAAAACACAATAGTGCCGAGCAGAATAATAACGATAAAAAATGGTATAGTTTTTAGCCAAAAGTGGTCACCACTTTTTGCCCGTGATCGCTTTGTGGCCTTTAACTTTTCCTTCGGCTTTTCCTTTGGCTTTTCCTTTGGTTGCTCCTTTTTTTTCGTCTTTACTTCTGGTTTTGATTTTTCTTTTTTTGGCTGTTCAAACTTCGGCGGTTCAGACTTCTTTTCAACTGGCAGCTGCTCTTTCTGCTGTATTTTTTTGTCAGTCACTATAGCGGCCTGCGCCTCAGGAGGTTCTTGCGGCGTTTGCTGCCCGTTTTCTTCATGCAAAGCATCAAGCACGACCTTTCGTTCCTTATCAAATTCAGCTTCTTCAGTTTGTTTCGCTTTTCTGGGCATATCTCTCAGGAGTTATTTGGCCCAAAGAAGTAGGACCACCACTTTTCTGCATTAGACTTCGCGTATGTCTGACTTGTCGATGACGATGAATTGTGCACGACAAGCGCTCGTCCGCCATCATCGGTCGGTTCGGGGAGCAACACAACGGTCTCCCCGGGTTTTTGTACGTCTAGCTTTTTACGCGCCTCTTTCTCTTGGTAATTATCGGACGTCATTTCTTTCAACACTTGAGCCAATTGAATATTCTGCTGTTTCAAACTGTCAATCTGTTGTTGTAATCGCGTTACCTCAGATTGAACATCCTGCCTGCGAACAATTTCCTTTCCTATAACAACGATAAGAAAAATCATAATACAAGCCTCGACGACTAGAAGCGCCCGGGATTCAAGTATTCGAGAAAAAGCGGTTTTTTTCATCGCGATAATATTTTACGATGTAGACATAGTATACCTAAAATTGATCATTCCTGCAACCCATCCTCTTCTACATCCGTGTTACCTTTTGTATCTACACCAGCTTTATGCATAATGATCCGAACGTCATCCGGATAATACCCTTTTTGAGCAATATATGCATATACCTTCTGCCAAATCACATAGCTCGCCTTGCGGCTTCTTCCGTATTTATCGACGAGATCTTCTTTTTTGCGCCGAACATCACGGACAATCGACGAAAAATCTTGCTGAAAAGAATCAGCGGCAAACTCCTGCATGACTTTTTCGATAATACCCTTTGGAATAAGCCGCCGGTACATCTTTTGTCGTATGCGTTCCGGACCATCTTTTTTATCTTTTAGCTGGCGAAGTACGTCACGCGCAAATGCTTCATCGTTAATTATCCCCTCTTTCTTCAAATCGCCAATAACTTTCAGGACATTAGACGCAATATAGCCAGCATACCGATTTGTATGCGGGTATCTCCGCCGAAGATCTGTTACTTTATGTAAAAGTTTCTTTTCCGAAAAACCCTGCCGAGAAAGATAATCCAATATTTTGTCGCGGATGTGTGCATAGGTCTCTTCATTCATATTACCGGGCGTTAATTCCTCGAACCTCTTCAATCGAAGAGAAGCCATCTCGTTCAACTAGTTTTGATAAGCCTAAGGCGATATGGCGTATGGTCGCAGGACCTCCGTATATAAAGCCGGTAATCATTTCGAGAACATTTGCGCCCGCACGGATTTTTTTGTATGCATCTTCCGCGTTATAGATACCTCCGCACCCAATAATAAAAATTTTACCTTGAGTTTTTCTGTATACCTGGGCGATTAATTCTGTCGAGCGCCGCTGAACCGCACGGCCCGAAAGTCCCCCTTTCCAGGACGGATTATATTCTTCTGGATGCGGCAGGTACGCACGTGCGCGCTGAGGATCTTTAAATAAATTACTGATGACCATCCCATCTACGTGATAGCGCTGGATCAGCTCAAGAATGGCGTCAAGTTGTTGTTCCGATACATCCGGTCCTATTTTGATAAAAAGGGGTTTCCTGATTGACTGCTGTTCGCGAATTTCATTTATCCGTTTTAATAAGCCTTCAAGTGTTTTCGGCTCGCTGAACGGTGTACCATCGGCTGTGTTTGGACAACTAAGATTCAGTGTGTTGTATAAACCCACAGCGTGAAACAATCCGTACGTATATGCATAATCTTCAACTGCAACATTTCCCACACACGCTGGGGAATTAGTTTTTGCGACAGATATCCCAAAAGGGAAACTGCCCCGGTAATTTTTTATCTTTGCATATACAGAATCCGCACCTTTGCTTTTCAGACCATAGTTGACCACGAGCGATTGATTGCTTTTCAGGCGTCTTAGCCATGGCTTTTTATTTCCGGCATAGGGTTTGGCGGTTATTGAACCGACCTCCGAAAAAGCAAATCCCAGCATTTCGGCAAAATGCAAAAATCGCCCATCTTTATCAAAACCAGCCGATAAACCCACGGGATGAGGAAGGTCCACGCCAAAAGCGTGCACGCGGATATTTGGTTTAGTAACCCGATAGTGCCTGCGGAGAATCTTTGCCAGCCCTGGTATTCGACCGACAAACTCTCCCCCATTTGCGACGATTGTATGTATGCGTTCGGGATTTATCGTAAAAAGCAATGGCCGAATGATTCTTTGATATAACATAGTGTGTTTCAATCATACAGCAAGCGCTGTAAAGGTTCCAGCACACATTGACACACCGAGCCAGCACGATACACTATATGCAGCCAAACATATGACCAAAAAAATTCTTTTTGTTACCGCCGGGATCGCCGCGCTTATCATCATTATATTTAGCATTCGCTCGCTCATCCAAACTACCCAAATCTCCGAGCCAGAAAATGCCATCCAAAATACAAACGGAGTACTCCATATTGTGGACCTTGATGATGTGCTTTCTGGGGGACCTGACCGAGACGCCATACCACCCATTAACGATCCATCATTTCAGAACGTTCAAGAAGCGGAAGGCACGGTTGCTGATACAGATTCCGGAGTAGCTATCCAGATAGGAAGTAAAAACCGTTTTTATCCCCTGCACATTCTCGCCTGGCATGAAGTGATAAATGATAGGATGAGCGACACTTCTTTTGTGGTGACCTATTCCCCGCTCACCGCATCAGCTGCGGTATTCAACTCAACAGTTGACGGAAACACGCTTGTATTCGGCAATACTGGAAAATTATGGGACTCAAACTCAGTGCTTTACGATAAAAGCACAGAATCAGAGTGGTCGCAAATTTTAGGTAAAGCAATTATTGGACCAAAAAGCGGAACTCAATTGACGCAAATTCCCTCTGTTGTTCAAACGTATGGTTCATGGAAAAATCAACACCCAAAAGGAGAGGTTCTTACCCAACCAACAGATACAAATTTTGACTACTCAAGAGATCCAAATCAAAGTTATTATGAAAATGATCAGTTGTTTTTTCCCGCTCTTCACAAAGACACTCGTCTGTCAGCTAAAACTACCGTATTTGGCGTACAAATAGGTGAACGTGAAAAAGCATATCCCCTCAAAACGCTGCAACAGCACAACTCCCTATCAGATGGCATGTCTGGTTTCCTGTATACTATCAATTACGATACTAAAAGCGGCGCCATTACCATTACTGCAAATGCTCCAGATGCCCCGATAAAAACAATGCAAACATACTGGTTCGCCTGGGTCGGCGCATTCCCAAATACCTCACTGTATAATTAAATATGGATTTTAGCCTTATCATTCCAGGTTTTTTTGCTGGGTTGTTCACTTTTTTTGCCCCATGCACGCTACCGCTTATTCCGGTATATCTCGGAATTATTAGCGGCTCTGCAATGGACGAGCTCAAAAAACCCGAAACCGAACATCTTGCAAAAAAGAAAATATTTATCAATGGCCTCTTTTTTGTCCTGGGATTTACTGTCGTCTTTATCGCGCTAGGTGTATTGTTTGGATTTATCGGATCGGCCTTTTCAGCACATCGATCCACGCTATCCCGTATTGGAGGTATTTTTGTTATTCTGTTCGGCCTCTTTATGCTTAGCGTTATAAAAATACCTCTACTTGAAAAAACACAGCGTCTTAAAGTGCCTCGCGTGTTTAAAATTGGACATCCCGCAAACTCAACGATAATCGGCGCCTCTTTCGGGCTTGGTTGGACGCCGTGCATCGGACCAATTTTAGGTTCAATTCTTCTTTTGGCATCTATCACATCCACGGCATTTGAGGGGGGCATTCTTTTGCTCATTTTTTCTCTGGGCTTAAGCATTCCTTTTTTGCTGATAGCACTCGTTGTGGGGCGCGCGCAACTATACATTAAGAAACTATCCGGCGTCATGCGTTGGGTCTCAATTATCGGCGGCGTGTTTCTTATCTTCCTCGGCATTCTCTTGGTTACTAACTCGTTCAATATCTGGATAACGGCATTTTATAAAGTCTTCGGCTTCATTAATTTCGAGAGTATTCTCCGTCATCTATAGCCTTAACTTTTTTCTTGACAGAAAAAACGGGAGGGCATATACTTGAAACGAAGATAAAAAAAGATCATTACATTAACCTATGTGGTATGCCGTGAGTGGGCGTTTGTTTTACTAACTAACCACCACTTCTATGTCGTACCATATAGAAGTGGTCTTGTTTGGAGCTCTCCTGCTGTTATTTGCGCTTCGCTCCAGACGAAGACCACACAAACAGCATGGCGGAACACTTGTGTTCATGGCCATTCTGATAGAATTTCTACTCGTCGCAGTAGGAATCGCATCGTTCTTTTCTGGAATCTTCTTGGATGTCAATATAGATATCAACATCGCTGACATCCTTTCCAGATATACACCCCTCTTCCACTAGGTCGAGGGGTTTTCTTTTTGCAGTATCTCTATCGCATTCCGAGCCATCTTTGCGTGACGATTTTCATCATCAATAACGCCCTGTAATATGTTCTTATCTGCAGCTTCAAGTACATATGGTAATAATTTCTTATACAAGAAAAACGCTTGCCGTTCTAAATCCTCAAGTTCTTCGAAACGTCGTATTAATTCTTCCACAGCTTCAGACATACTAATATTTATTTATTATATTTTTTAAAATATCCCGATGCCGAATCGAATCGTCTTTCATTGTGGTAAGCAACGTAACAATTTTATCTCGAGATTCCGGCGATATTGATTTCAATTCTGTTAACTGAAAAATATCGTTTGCGAGCACCTCAATAATACTCTCCTCAAAATCTATACCACCCCGTATTTGGTCTTTTGCTTGATCCATAAATTAAGTATAGCACTATTTGTAATTATCCGAACATAACCTTTTCTATTGTCCATAAAATTCTTTATTTATCCTATTTTACCTGTATACTGTACATATGGTGGAAAAATACAAAATGAGATTAAACCCAAAGAAACGGTATTTACAGATAGCGCTCAACAGTACCCTTACTGAGGCGAAAAAAATTATATTTCAGCTCCCAAAAAGCGACCGTATTATTGTTGAAGCGGGTACTCCACTTATCAAACGATACGGCGAAGAGGGTATTAGAAAAATATTCCAATGGTACCAAGCGCATCTTTCGGGTGTGCCAGCACTATCGACCTCTACTGCAAAACCATTTGGTATGACTGGCCTCATCCCATTTCTTATTGAACAAGCGCAAAAAAATAGAGCCACCGCATCTTCTCCACCGGCGAATACAAACACACCAATTTATCCATATATTGTTGCTGACCTAAAAATGATGGACAGGGGTGATACCGAAGTACAAATAGCCCAACGAGCAGGCGCAAGTGCCGCTGTCGCTCTCGGGTCTGCTCCAATTGAATCATTAAACGCATTTATTGAATCCTGCCACACGAACCACTTAGACTCCATGGTGGATATGATGAATATCGAATATCCGCTCGCTGTTATAAACCAACTAAAAATTAAACCTGATGTTGTAATCCTGCACAGAGGCGTAGACGAGGAAAGGTTAAATAAAGAAAAACAAATACCTCTGTATGAAATCCGAAGAATTAAATCACAGTATCCGATAATGATTTCGATTGCGGGTGGTGATACGGTCCGTGAGGCTCAACGGGCAATATTTAACGATGCCGACATAGTTGTAGTCTGGAAATCGTTTTATCAAAATTCAACCGACACCTCAGAGCTGGCTAAAAAATTTCTTTCCGAAGTTAAATAGTCTATTTAGTATTCTTCGCGAGTCCCGCTAATCCTTTTAATCCTTCGGTCACCTCAAGTGGCAACGCAAAAATAACCGTCTTTGAAGGATCCGGATTAATTTTTTCAATTGTCTGGAGCGTGCGAATTGAGATGCCACCAGGGACAGAACTGAGTACTCCAGCTGCTTTTGCAAGTTTTTCTGAAGCAGAAAACTCACCTTCTGCTCTGATGATGACCGCTCGACGTTCTCGTTCAGATTCGGCTTGTTTTGCCATAACGCGCTTCATATCAGCTGGGAGCTCAATATCCTGAATCTTAATTGTACCGACTTCAATCCCCCACGGGTCAGTTGCAACGTCAACAATCTGTTTAATATCGTCCGCAATTTTATCACGCTCTGAAAGAAGCGTATCCAATTCTACACCACCAATAACATCACGTAATGTTGCTTGCGCGTACAATGCAACCGCATGTTTAAAGTTTTGGATTTCTAAAACGGCACGCTCTGCGCTGTTGACTCGAAAGTAAACGACAGCATTAATACCCACCGTTACATTGTCTTTCGTGATGACTTCCTGCTGAGGGATATCTACAGTCGCTATACGTAAGTCCACTTTTATCATGCGCTGAACTACTGGAAAAACCCACGTAAAACCAGGTGTTCGTGTGGTAGTGTATTTCCCTAAAGTTAGCACAACCCCGCGTTCGTATTGATCAACGGTGCGCAAGCCTGAAAGAATCAGGAAAAAGCCAAGAATTAAAATCACAGGTAGCACTATCATATATTTATTCCTAATTGTGAAAGATACCTTAACTATACCAAATAATAGGATGAGATGCTATCTGCCTCGAGCAAGGTATTTCTTGCGTTCAGCTTCAGTGAATTTCTCAATAGCGTATCGAAGCATGGTTCGAGGCATTATATGTGCGTATGTTTGCAAGAAATCCTCAAGTTTTGCTTGGTCTTTTTTCCCTGCTTCTCGAAGCATCCACCCAACAGCTTTGTGCATCAAATCTTCTCTATCATGAAGCAATGCTTTTGCAATACTAAAGGTGTGCGTAAGTACTCCTCGTCGTATGAAAGCAAATGTCGCAAGAATGGCTATACGCCGCTCCCAAAGGCTTTTTGATGATGCAAGTGTATGAAGAATTGCCTTATTTTTATCCACTAAATATTCGCCTACTATTCTGGGTGTTGTTACATCAACTAAATCCCAGTTATTAATATACTTCGTATTTTTCAAATAAAACGTGTACAATTGTTTCTTTGTTTTTTCTGAAGCCAAAGGATATTGAAACGTCAAAATAATGAGACCAACCATTCTATGCTCATGGAATGGGCTTTTGACTAATTTTTGTATTTCAGTGAGAGGAAGATCCTTATATTTTTTCGCAATCACGCGCTGTTCGGGCATGCTAAGGCCTAAGAATTTATCACCTTCTCCGTACTCCCCTTTTCCAGTTTTAAAAAAACGAAGCGAATGTTCAGCGCGTTGTTTGCTGCCCAGTGCATTCATTTCTTTTTTTATCTCCGATGCTGTCATGTGGATAGTATAGCAAAAAAAAGAAGTCGGGAGAGTGGTCGACCGACTTCAACAAGAAAAAATAGGACAACGCCTATAACGCTTAAGAAAAAACGAAACCGTACAGCGCAAGGGTTTATGGAAATGTGCACAATCGCGACAACGTACTCGCGAAACCCTTTAGGCGGAAAGTTACCTCTCCCGACTTGAATGAACATCGTACTCTATAAAAGCAGTACACTTCCATATTGAACCTCTTTAATACGCCTGTCAAATACCCGTATTATGGACGTATAAAACCTATGGTTGCTTTGCTTTGTGTAACGTTACACAAACTATTTCTGGATGATTCCCCGTCCTGATTGGCGGCCCCCAGGTGCCAAATCCGCTAGAGGTATACTGATGAAAATTTCCATCGTTCACGTAACCATATTCGTATTGCTTATAAATTTTTCTGGCAATAGCCTCAAAAGGAAAAACTTGGCCACGATGTGTATGACCACTGAGCACCAATGATACGCCATGCCGTTTTGCTGTCTCGATATCAATTGGTTCATGCCACAATAAAATACTTGGCTTGATTTGATCTATTCGCGAAACTAGATGCCCGATCTCGCGTTTTTCACCAGGAGGAGGATAATCAGCACCAGCAATTTGCAGGCCGTTTACTACCCGAATCTCATCACACAAAAAAACGGCTTTGCTTTTCCTGATGAACGGTTCAACTTTTGAAAAATCCATGTAGGTTTCATGATTCCCTTTGATATAAAAAATGCCGAGCGGCGCTTCTATACGATTTATGTCCTCGACAATATATTTAAAGTCCCCGCCCATTCCGTCGAATAAATCTCCGGTAATGCATACGGCATCCGGATTCTGAGCCCGTATAAGCGAAACAAGTTTATGGAAAAAATGCTCGCCATGGATATGGCCCAAATGAACATCAGAAACCTGCACGATCTTCTTTCCATTCCAGGCCTGGGGTAAATCTTTTATTTGAATTCTAATTTCTTTTACTCGAGGATGGTAGGTGCTCCATAAACCATATATCGTAAAAGCAACTGCAAATAACACGGCGAATGAACTAAACCATGCGTGCGAAATCTCGACATGCAAAAATGGCAAAAAGCCAAAAAGCAGCAAAACAAAGGCGACACTAATAGTGACGTACCAAATAAAACCGAGCCAAACTGCGGTGGCGGCATAAAAAATTCTCGTAATCAAATTGTCTGACCATCGGGCAATGACTGAAGCAAAAATATATCCAACCGAAAAGATGCCAAATACTACTGCGATAGCAGCGTGCCAAGGGGAAAGATATAGGTTGTAGGAATCAATAAAAAAATAATACAGCAGGTAGTGGCCTCCGACCAAAAGCACCAGTAGGAGAGCCAAGAAAACAACCAAGTAGAGAATGTTTTTTGCTTTCATAGAAAAGATTTCAACGAGGAATAAATTCTTTGTGTGCAAGTTTCGCCACCTCGCTCATTATGCGATTGTGGGTATCGTGAATTGTTTTATGGGATAATTTTGCTACATCCTGTCTATCGAATTGCATGGGCCTTCCGAAATATAACTCCATGCGCCCGGTCAGAATTTCAGCATACTTATAAAACCTATTCTTTGGCGCAAAAGATACTCGGCGGATGCCTGCAGGAATGACGGTACAACCGCTCGCAAGAGCAATGCGCGCATCCCCGGTTTTTGTATTGATTATTTCTTCAGTAAAATTAACCGTCCCTTCTGGATAAATAAGCACTATGTCCCCTTTTTCGATGTGACTGATTGCAGAGCGTAATATTTTAGCACGGTCCCGGGAAAGCGGAATAATTCCAATCCATCTTTTCAAAATTGGAATCCGAAGCGTCTTCCACTTTGCTATTGCATGAAGCTTCCTATGCGTGTACAACACGATTGCTGTCACCATCAATATAGGATCCTGATAGCCCACGTGATTTGCAACAATCAAAAATGATCCTGCATTTGGGATATGTTCCAGCCCTTCAACGCGAACAAGGCGTCGTTTCAAAAGAGGTCCCAGAATATTCCGTGACAACGGGTATGCCATTTTTTTTGCTAATAGTTAAACCGGTCGGAGTGTTCCCGCCCACACCTGCCATGCAAGCAATGATTTCGCCACTAAACTCAAAATTATATAGGCACGTTCACCATACAGATAATCCCTCCATTTGCCCACCTTTTTGTACTGCAGCACCATGTTGATCGCAAAGCAGTTAAAAAAGAGGAAAAGAGAAAAATAAATCCAGTACACAAACGTCGGTGCATGATTTGATGCATCTCCTGCGTTAAATAAATAGAAGGCCACGATAACCCAAGGAATAGCGCCTGCAATGCTTCCGAATAAAAAGGATGTCCAATTTGCCTTTTCCGTCGACTGATTGTGCAGTTCCATCATCCAGCCGAATAAGATCATCATCGCGTTAAGGCCAAACAGCGCGAAAAGGGTCAAGCCGTCATAAACGCCAACAAGCATCGCAATCACCACAATCATCAAAGAGGAACTAAAGGCATATTCAATCCATCGCGCATAGTTTGCTCCCCTCTTCAAGTTGGCTACATACCATTCATAGATGCCGGGTAGTGATACGAATAGGTGTGCAAGAGCGGAAAGAAAGAAAAAACCGGCTACAAGTGGCCCGACACGGAGGTCAAAAACCGTGTGAAGTTGTGTAAATAATTGTTGAGTGGAAACATTAAATTCAACAAATGAGGTGGTTACGGGTAAGGAAAAATCCGAGCTCAACATAAGCATGACTACCCCCTGCGCTGCATGAAGTATAGCCATAACTACATTAAACCTCCGTAATTTTGTGAACGTTTTTTCTTGGACACTTATCGCTTCTTTTGACGTAAGGTCCATATGTTTTTTGTCTTACTTATCTTTGTTTCAGTATAGCAGAAAACTCTAACTCACCCCTAAACTTGACAAGTTTACTGAACCAGCCTATTGTTCACTTGCTCTAAAAACCAACAACAAAACACACCCGTACATTGAAAGGAGGTGAACGGCATGCAGGGACTCAAGCAGTTTCTGGAGCAAATTGACGTGTTTGCGCATTGTACCACCAGCAAACATTTCGGGCATCAAATCATCGATGCATTTAAAAAGCAGTCTGATCTGGATGCCAAAATCCATGAATTCTCGGCGTCATACCGACATGGCTTTGGTTTTACGCGATTCCATGTTGAAAACACCAAACGCAAAATTCGTGGCTGGTTTTCGGGACTCGTTACTGAAATGACGCTTTCACGTGACAAGCTCGCCGTCGTCATGTATGACGAGAAGGGTCGGCACAAGCGTACCTTTCCACTCGAGTATCTCGTTGAGCTGTACATTATAAGCGCTCCGCACGACAAAATTTTTGTCATAGAAAACGGAAAACTTGTGATGCAAGCGCGAATCATTCCAACTTCAGTTCATGGAGGAACACTCAATGAGGCCGGACCAACCCTCACCAAAAACCAAAGCGGTACACCCGCCGATTAATTCATGAGCCGTCTATGCTTCCCTGACTGGAAACTCGACGGCTCTTTTTTTATTAAGTTAAATGCTGAGCCGCGCCTTTCGTAAGGACATTGCATTTATCACGACAACAACGGAGGACAAACTCATCAAAAGCGCGCCGACTGCGGGCGTGAGCCGGAATCCAAGCGGAACAAAAATACCCGCGGCAGCTGGAATAGCAATCACGTTATACCCAAGCGCGTACCACAAATTCTGAATCATTTTCGCATAGACTTTCTTTGCAAGCACAATTAACCGTACAATATGCTCTGGATTACTTTGTGTCAGCACAATATCTCCGGCTTCGACCGCAATATCGGTTCCAGCGCCGATTGCAACTCCTGCGTCTGCCTGCGTTAAGGCAGGCGCATCGTTGACGCCATCACCTGCCATCAATACGACGTTTCCTTTTTCCTGCAATGATTTGATGTGCGTGTATTTATCCTGCGGCAGCACTTCGGCAAACACCGTATCAATGCCGAGAGTTTCCGCGACGCTTTGAGCCGCTTTTTTGTTATCACCGGTAAGCATCGCCACTTGTATACCCAGCGCATGGAGCTCATCAACTGCCTGCTGTGCTTCTTCTTTAATGGTATCGCTTAGTAAAATCACACCGAGTATTTTTTCTTTTGATGCGACATAGACCGCTGTTGCGCCTTTTGCCGTATCCATCTCTTGCCAGAGATTGAGTTCCTGCATCAGCCGTGCGTTTCCGACCCAATATGTCTGTCCTGCAATGGTTGCACCCATCCCTTTTCCGGCGATGTTTTTGACGTCGTCTGCCTTGGGAATATTAATTGTCTGCTCTTTTGCATATGCAACGATTGAGGTTCCGATAACATGGGATGAAAACTGTTCAATTCCTGCCGCAACCTGCAGCAATTCTTTCTCATCGCCTGAAACAGCATTAACCTGGGTCACGCCAAACTTCCCATGTGTCAGTGTCCCTGTTTTATCAAACACGACATAGGACGCCTTCTTTATTATTTCAATCTTGCTCATGTCTTTAACAAACACGCCGTTTTTTACTGCAAGCTTTGTGGCAATGGTTGAGACAGTCGGAATTGCGAGCCCTAGCGCATGCGGACAGGCAATGACGAGTACGGTAATAGCAAGCGTGGCGGAAAAGACGATCGTATCCTGAACCACAAGTGACCACACAAGAAGCGTGATGATTGAAACGCCGAGCGCGCTGAACGTCAGCCAGCGTGCCGCTCTATCTGCTAAGCGTTGTGCGGATGGTTTTGTTTTTCGTGCGGATGCGATTAAGGACTTAATCTGCCCGATTGTTGATGATTCACCAACACGCAAAAGTTTTACTTCCAGCGATCCATCAAGCACAATGGCGCCTGCGACCACTTCACCACCTTGTGTTTTGCTGACCGGCTTGGATTCGCCCGAAATATGCGCTTCGTTGACATGAGCGCTACCGGTTAACACCGTACCGTCAGCTGGCACTTTTTCACCGGGTTTCACGACGACAACATCACCCTCTTTAAGGTCTTCAATATCAACATCCTGCGTTTCCTCTCCGCGCTTTACATGTGCCTGTTTTGGCAAGAGGGCTGCAACTTCCTGTAATGCGTCCCCTGCTGCAGTTGAAGATTTCGCCTCAAGAAAATGTCCAAATAACAACACCCAGATCAGTGTGGAAATTTCCAGGTAAAATTCGGTTTCAAGCGACGGAATAAATGTTGAAAGCGCAGAAAATAGATATCCTGCCCCCACGCCCATGGATACGAGTGTCATCATGCCGTACTGCCTCATCATAATTTCATGCCGCGCATGTTGGAAAAACACCCAGCCAAAATAGAAAATGGCGGTCGCGATAATAAATTCAACATACGTCCGGGCGGCAAAATCCGGCATACCCACATATGTCATCCCAGGAGCAGAAAACAAAGCTAAAGGAATAAGCAAAGCGGTTACGATAAAGAACCGCCGCAGGAAATCCTTAGCGGCGCCCGGGCTTGCCATCATGCTCGCGTGATCGTGATGATGAGGGCCGTCTGAATCTTCAGACGACCCTTCATCTGCTGGCACGAGATCCATGCCGCACTCCGGACATCTGCCCGGCTCGTGTGTATGCACTTTTGGGTGCATCGGGCACGTATAGCTGCCCGTATGATGTTCATACTGCATATCTTGCGTATGTTTCATGTCTCTATTGTACCTTGTTACTGGATTTGTGTGAACTGTAGACTTATTTTTTCTTAAAAAATTTCTTTAACAATACTGCGATAGCTACAATAAGCAAAATCCAGAGCAGGATGGTGGTAACCCACACTACCTATGTCATACTGCTGGAATACCTGTTATACGTGCTGTTCCATGGGGGTGGTGAGTTCATCATCCCGTATACGCCAATCATAGGCATATACACCGGACCTGAATTATAATTTGACCAACAGCCAAGATACGAACGGCCCATGTTGATGTGTGCCTGTTCGAGGCTTTTTGACCCTTCTCCGCCCATCCTCTCATTCATAGCTTCATGTTGCGTCTCATTTGGCATCATCACGCTTCTTGTGTGGTCACTTGTGGTTCAGGATACGATCGTCTTTTCCGCCACGCTTGCTCTATACACAACAGGTCCTCTTGCCTAAGAGAACACCCTTCACATGCTACTCCGGTTCCTGGCTCTCTTTTCGGGAAGCGAAAAAATGAGTAAAAATTTTTACTTTAACAGTGTAGACTATCAAAAAACTCTCCTTTGTCACGAGTTATATCTCCTTTTTGGCTAACTTTAGCAAAAAAATACCTATTATCGCGCCTTATCCCCGCAAAAAATGCAAAATTTCCGGCAATGCTTTTTTTGCAGCTTTTTCTCCAAGCCGGATATATCGCTTCATACGGTCTTTATCAAGAAACTCCTTTAATTGTACAAGGCCGAAAGTATCCACTTTTGGCTCGATGAGAATATCAGCTTGAGCAACGCTTTTTATGGCAAGATTATGCGCCATAATATTCACTGAGCGAATAGAAACGCTTCGAATTGACGTGCGCATAACCTCTGTATCGCCTACAAAATTTCCCCCTTCAAGGTTAACGGCAATCGCCATATGCGCACCCATGTCTCTTACGACATTAACGGGTACCGGGTTCGAAAGACCACCATCAACTAATAAACGACCCTCGAAACAAATCGGCTTAAATACGGGGGCGACTGCATAGCTGCTCCGTAGTGCAGCAAGTAAATCCCCTTGGGAGATATGCACTTCTTCCCCTGTTGCAAAATCAGTCGCAACCGCAGTAAATGGCAAACGCAAATTACTAAAGTCAACATTCCGTATCAAGTGGTGAAGAAGCGACTGTATCTTTTTTCCTTTTACAAAACCTCCGCGTAATGAAAAATCAATGAAGCGTAGATTGGTTTTCCATGTGGATTCAAGCAGAATATGCTCCAAATATTCAGGGTCGCGTCCAGCTGCATACAGCGCTCCAATTACGGCACCAATACTGGACCCGGCAAGGTAATCAATCGGTACGTGCTCTTTCGCGAATACCTTCAGCACGCCAATATGCGCAAGCCCTTTTGCGCCCCCGCTTCCAAGTGCTAATCCGATTTTTCTTTTTGCCATAATAGTTTTTTACGTATCACTCAATGGAAATTCCTGGTAAAGCGTGCCGGAATAATAAAACTCATACGCAAGGCCACCAAAAGTATACTCAACACCATTTATCGATAAAGTTGATCCGCCAACTTCGGGATTCGGCTTTGGAGACGAATTCCTAAATCCAACATTAAACAGAGTGGCTAATATCTCTGGCCGATCGACTATTGAATACCCAGCAGCTTCCCATTGGTGCATAATTTGACGAAGATATAGCGCGCCGTATAGGTACGAGTAGGTGTGATTATGTTCATCAGTCAGTCTCGCAAACCGCTGGCCAGCAATATCCGCGTTTGTGAAATCCAATACATGTTCATAGGTGGGGCCTAAATAGAATACAGATGAAGAATTCTTCAAGTTGCTCTCAACGCTGGTTGCTGTTTTTTCTTTTATACCCATAACTCCCCACGCGCTCTTTGTGGCATTTGCCAAAATGTCGAGTGGTTTAAAAAACTTTTCGAATAATTCCCGCTGTGTATGATACAGGCGCAATTGTTCAACAATAGTAATAGAAGCGATGAGGCGTGAGGAGACCCCCGTTTTTGCTGAAATCTCATGAATAACATCCGCATCTTTTACCATAGCGCGCGCTATGGTATGCCATTCCTTGGAATTCTGCCATTGAAAAATACTTTCATTCGTTTTCCCCGCTACCACCCTGGCAATTTCATCTGGAGAAAAAAAAGTGTTTTCTGAAATTTGCGTACATGCTGCAAGTCGCTCAATCACATATTGATCCTGAACATGCAAAGAAAAAACACTGGCCAACTTTGGCAGAGATGCATCGGATTGCGAAGCTGTATACGCGGCTAGGGCGGTTTGTACGTCCTGCGGATAATAATCAGAAAGTACAAATAACTTGCACAAATTTTCTTGCCTGATACGGAGGTACGGATCAGGTTTGTCGGGAATATCGGGTAACGTCGGAACGGGAGATTCTTTGAGATAACGTGACTGGTTTGTCGCTTCCTGATATACAACGGTTGCGCCATCAACCTTACCCTTCACGTCAGTAAGGCCAAATTTCAGTCCAAAAAAACCCATAAATAAAACAACGACCCATGCAGCTAAAAGAGTGCCTGGAATTGCGATAAGAATTTTCATACCGCGCTTCATATACCAGAATTTTACCTCATAAACCAAGTGCGCGCAAAAAGAAGCGCGACCAGAAATTCACTGATCGCGACTGGGGGTGATGTGAAGAATCAGGAGTTACCACCGAGAAGCGTAAGTGCATATTCCGATTGCCGTAATCAGAATTATCTCCATCGGGTTCGTCCATGAAGTCCTCCGGGGTTTAGGGTGTACAAAAATGAAAGAACGTGAAACTATTTGTAATATTCACTCTTATGATTATATGTCAAGGCTGCGTTATTCAAACCAGCCCTTTTTCTTGAAATAACCGAGCATGCCAATCACCAGCAGAACCATCACTAATAAAACGAGCAGATAACCATATCTCCAGGAAAGTTCAGGCATGTATTTAAAATTCATGCCGTAAACGCCGGCGATAAATGTCAGTGGGATGAAAATAGTCGCAATAATGGTGAGCACCTTCATAATGGCATTCATCTTATTGCTCACACTTGATAAATAAAGGTCGACCATCCCAGACAGCACGTCGCGATATGTCTCAATGGCTTCGATTATCTGCACAGTATGATCATAGAGATCCCGGACATACACACGCGTTTCTTTATTTAAAAGTGATGAGTCCTCGCGTTCAAAACGATTCACTACGTCTCTTAACGGCCAAACTGAACGTCGGAGCACTAATGCATCTTGCTTTAACCGGTTAATTGAATGGAGCGTCTCAGGTGTTGGGTTTTTTATAAGTTTATCTTCAAGGATTTCAATCCTCTCACCGATATCTTCAAGAATGAGGAAATAATTATCGACGATAGTATCAAGAAGTGAGTATGCAAGATATGCGGGACCGTTCGTATGTATTGTTTTTTTGCCCATCTGTAGACGTTCTCGAACGGGGTCAAATACATCACCCGCCCGCTCTTGAAAAGAAATAACGAACGTTTTTCCGATAATAATACTTACCTGCTCGGAATGGATTCCATGATGTTCATCTTGGGAAAACATCCGCGCGACGATGTACAAAATATCATCATAAGTATCAAACTTCGGTCGCTGATCCGTATGAGTAATATCTTCAAGTAAAAGCGGGTGCAAGTGGAATATTTTGCCAATCTGCTCAATGGCCTCGAGATTACGAAGCCCCGTCACATCCAGCCACATGCGTTTTGTCCCCTTTGGGGTTGCGATACTTTGAACTGTAACATTCACCAGTTGTTCTACTTTTCTCTGATCATACCGCAATATGTTCATGCGCGTCTGCTCAGCTTCATTCCCGCTCGATGAACTTAATGTACCAGGAGGAGTCCCGGGTTTTTTGCTTGAGCGGTGAAAATACCTTAAATGATAGATGTGTTTTTTCTCTTGCATGTGCTTAGTGTACCTTTTTTTTACCCTTTTTTCAAAATAATTTTTGCCGCTTCGCGCAACAAGGCTTTGCCCATCGGATGCTCAGAAAATTTTTCTCCTGAAGCGACTAAATGCCAAAATTGCGCATCTGTTATTGTCCTGTCATGTGAATACCCAGTCGCAAACAGCTAAACAGGAATTGGCTCTTTATTAAGTTTCTGTGTGCGCCTTCTATCAACTTCAGTAAGGTGTTGCTTTCGTAACCGAATACTTTTTGGCGTTACCTCCAGATATTCGTCTTCGCTCATTACTTCAAGGCCCCGCTCGATAGTTAGTAGAAGTGGAGGGGTAAGCGCTATCGCATCGTCAGATCCAGCAGCACGCATATTTGTCAGTCTTTTCCCTTTTATCGGGTTCACTGCGATGTCGTTGCCTTTTGAAGCATCACCAATTACCATGCCTTCGTATACTTCTGTCGTCGGACCAATATATAAATTTCCGCGTTCCTGCAAATTAAACAATGAAAAACCGAGCGCCTTCCCGGTCGCCATTGAGACCATTGAACCAGTTGATCGTTTTGTAATGCCTTCCACTGTCGGCCGATACCCAATCAATCGAGAACATAAAATACCCTCACCGCGAGTATCAATTAAAAATTCGTTACGATATCCGAGTAAGCCACGAGTTGGAATTTCAAAAATCATCCGAACCTGATTTTCGTGGTGCTGCATATCTACCATAATACCTTTTCGCTTTCCGAGTTTCTCAATAACAATTCCGGAATGTACTCCTGGGACATCAACGGTAGCTTCTTCAAACGGCTCGCTTTTCTTCCCATCAATTTCTTTAAATATTACTTGCGGCTGAGACACCTGAAGTTCAAATCCCTCTCGGCGCATATTTTCAATCAAAATTGCAATATGTAATTCGCCTCTCCCATACACCTTATATGAATCATGCGAAAACTCGATGCGCAAGCCGACGTTTACTTCAAGTTCTTTTTCGAGACGTTCACGGATTTGACGACTCGTAACAAACTGACCCTCGCGTCCCGCAAAAGGAGAATTATTAACAAAAATGTGCAATGAAATTGTCGGCTTATCGACGTGAATGACAGGAAGCGATTCCTGTTGTTCGTTCTCACAGAGCGTTTCACCAATATCAATATCTGGGAAACCTGAAAGCATAACGATGTCCCCTGCTTCAGCGGAATCAATTTCTTTTCGGCGTAAGCCTTCAAAGGTAAACAATTTTGTTATCTTTCCTGTGTGTACTGTTCCATCAATCTTTTTTAAAACCAACCTTGAACCCGTTTGTATCTTACCTTCATAAATGCGGCCAATAGCAAGCCGGCAAAGAAAATTGTCATACGCCAAATTGAACGGTTGAAAACGTAACGGCAAAGTTGCGTCTGCGGGTGCTGGCGTAACCTTTTCTAAAATTGTATCCAACAACGGAGTTAAATCATGCATGTCGTCTGTCATGCTCTTTTTTGCAACTCCATTTTTACCGATAGCATAGACGGTTGTGAAGTCTAGCTGTTCATCCGTCGCACCAAGCTCTAAAAACAGCTCAAAAACTTGATCGTGTGCGCGATCGATATCTGCCGCCGGCTTATCAATTTTATTCAAAATGACAATTGGGTGCAGTCCAAGCTCAAGGGATTTCTTTAAAACAAATCGTGTTTGTGGCATGGGACCTTCTTGCGCATCCACGACAAGCAATACACTATCAATAGAGCGAAGTACGCGTTCAACTTCGGATCCAAAATCAGCGTGACCAGGAGTGTCTACTATATTAATTTTTGTCCCTTTATAAAAGACGGACGCATTCTTAGAATAAATGGTAATACCCCGCTCTTTTTCAAGCGTGTTAGAATCCATGGTTGCGCTTTCATCTTGCACCATGCCAGTCTGGCGCATAATTGCGTCAGTTAAAGTAGTCTTCCCATGGTCAACATGGGCAATAATGGCGATATTGCGAATTTCCATTTACGGAGTGTAACAGAAAATCAAAGTAATGCAAGTATTTGCTAGCTCATTTTTACCAACTGACCGACAATAAAGCCGATGGGGAGCGCAAGTCCACCCAGTAATAAAATGCGGACCCCTGATTTAAACCAAGCTGCTTTGGTGTATTTTGTCGTGGATGCGCAAGAAGACCCCATGCCAGAAACAATTTCTTTTAATGCAGAACCCGTGTCGAGTAATCCCTTATGATTATATTTTGTAATATGTATATTTTTTACGTGGGCAATTCCGAGGTGCAACGTGATTTATCTCAGAAATTGGATCTATTGTCTCTAAAATTTGGTTTTCCGTAATTTCCCATATGTATTGTTTAAACTGTTGCAGAATATCAGTGTATTTCTACATGCATATAAATAGCAAATGGAGGCGCCATTGACACGGACGCCATATCATGCTAGACTCTTGTAGTTCAAGTAGGACTTGATGCAAATCAAGTTCGTTTGAACAATCCCAAATATAGATCTAAAAATATAGTCGAATTTTATAGATGCTATTATTTATTAGATTCACTTATTTTTAGCTTTATGCAAGGAAAAATCAAAAACCTTACTGACAAGAACTTCGGTTTCATTACCGCAGAAGGTCAGGAGAAAGAACTGTTTTTTCACGCAAATGAGTTAGAGGGTGTTCAATTCAGCGAATTACAAGCTGGTGACGAAGTTACATTCGAACTCTCTGACACGCCGAAAGGCCCTGCAGCCGTGAAAGTCAGCAAAGTCTAAATTAAACTTTAGCAAAAACACCCGTCGCGAGGCGGGTGTTTTTCGTTACGCGTTACTCCCCGCTACCCATCCTGTCGTCCCACACAATTGCAGTGAAAAACCACCAGATGGACGATTAATATTCAGTAGATCACCGGTAACATACAAATTCTTATAACGACGAGAGCGCATTGTTTTTCCATCTACATTACTTAAGGCAAGACCACCGTCAACAACTACCGCCCGTTCATACCCCATAAGTCCTGAAATCGTCACGGGTAAGTTTTTTAACAATCGGCCAATTTCTTTTCGTTCAACTTTTGTAACACTATGCACTTTTTTCTCTGTATCTAACTTTAAAAATAAACGCAAGATAGCGCTTGATGTTCCTTTCGGGCAGAGTAATTTCATAGTATTGTGCAGTACCTGTTTTTTTATGTTGGGGTCAACCGAAACCCGAAAATTTGGCTTTGAAAAAGTAATCTGTTTGGTATAGTGCCCGTCGCTTCTTCGACTTTTTAGGTGCGCGAGGGCATATTTGGAAACGCGTAGCGGCAAAGTAACCGCAACAAATTCTATATCAAAAGTGCTAGAAACTTTTTTCGCGACCTTACCGGCTGTACTGTGGTCAATGTGGCCGGAAATGCCATCCTGCCTGCCATCCCATACGATTCATCATCCGGATGTGCAGTAATGACTAAAATTTTCTTTCCCAATAAATCACTCAGGGGTTTGTTGACTAGGAGCTTTTTGGTCTCGTGCATGAAACTTCGGCAAGAAACAAGAAGCAAGCGCTGCGGCTATAAGAAAATACCAACCGACGTTCATAGTGTCTTGTGAAGCTGAAACCACGCTTTCGTTAATATCCTTTTTCACAGACTCTGCGAACGCAGGGGGGAGTGACCCGCTTGGAGCAGGACTCTGGCCGGCCTCAAAGTCGGCGCTCCCCAACTGAGAAACTATCGCGACCTTTGCTTGTTCCGGCAACAGGGGGTCAGACTGTATATTCGTTTGAACCCCCTGCACGATTGACGTCGCAAAAAATGCGCCAATAATAGCAACGCCAATACTAGAACCGATTTGCCGCATCATTACGCTAGCGCCTGAGGCTTCACTGGCAATCTCAGCCGGAGCCGAAGAAATAATAACATTATTCAGCTGCGAAGCGCTTAAACCCAAACCGATACCAAATAAGATTAATCCTGGGGCTAGAGAAATCTGCGTCGCCGTAGAGGTAATTTCCGGTATCAATACAAAAATGCTAACAACCAAAATAATCGTTCCTGCAATTATAATCCATTTAATATTGATCTTCGATGCTAAATATCCGGATATAATACCGAACACAAAAATACTTATCGATGCCAACAAAAACGCAACGCCCGTTTGCAACGCGTCATATCCGAGAACATTCTCGAAATAGATCGGCAAAATTAAAAAAGTGCCAAACTGTCCGAGCGAGAGCAACACGAGCAACGCCGATCCGACGGTGAATCCCCGCTTTTTAAAAATATCAAGGCGGAGAAGCGGGCTCATGCCTTTTCGTTCAAGCGAAAGCTCTTTCCAGATAAACAGCGTAATAAAAATAACTGAAAGCGCGAAGAAAATGGGAATCACCGAAAAGTGTTCAAATGGCCATTGCCAGCCAAGAAAAGAAAATTGCTCCCTTGGATTCCACCAACCATAAGTGCGACCTTCAATAAATCCAAACACAAGGCTGAATATGCCCAGCCCAGAAAAAATCATTCCCCACCAGTCGAACTTGCGAGCTTTTTCTCCGCGGGACTCCATGATAAAAATGGAAAAAATGAATGCAATGATGGCGACAACAACATTTATACGTAATGACCAGCGCCACGAATAGTAAGTCGTAAGATAGCCGCCGAGTAACGGCCCAAGCGACGCTGAAGCACCGGCAACTGCCCCCCAGACACCGAAAGCTATTGCACGTTCTTTGCCATGGAAAGTCGCTGCTAAAAGCGCCAATGCTGACGTTAACACCATTGCAGCCCCAATTGCCTGTATACATGCACGGCCAAATATCAACAAGGCAGCTCCCTGGGATTCGGAAGCAACAAGCGAACCGACTGCAAACACCGCCATGCCCGCAACAAATAATTTCTTCCTGCCCCAAAGATCGCCAATGCGTCCAATAGTAATTAATACGGTTGCGATGGCAAGTGCATATCCCGAAATTGCCCACTGGATGCTGCTAAACGAGGTGTTGAGATCACGCAACATATATGGAATAGACACGTTTAAAATAGTTGCATCAACAATGACGATTGCCAGTCCAAGCGCGATGCCTACGAGTGCAATCCAGCGGTTTTTGAAAGTGGCAAATTTACTCGTTTTCTCTTGCGTAGTATCTAAACTCATTCTTATAAAATATTAATTTTTAATTAAACTCTTCCTTACTAAAAAAGCAAACCAAATCACTACGCGGCCGAGGTAGTAAACTGGCTATTGTATAACGAGGCGTAAAATCCTTTTTGTGCAAGAAGTTCTTTGTGTTTTCCTTGTTCAACAATATTGCCGTTGCGCATAACAAGAATTAAATCTGCATTCTTAATAGTAGAAAGCCGATGTGCGATGACAAAACTGGTCTTTCCTTTCATCAATTGATCCATGGCTTTTTGTATTAAAACTTCCGTGCGCGTATCAACTGAACTTGTTGCTTCATCCAAAATAAGCATCGGGGTTTTTACCAACATCGCTCTAGCGATTGTCATGAGCTGTTTTTCACCTTGCGATAAATTACCCGCCTCTTCGTCCAACACCATATCATAGCCATGCGGCTGCGAATGAATGAAATGATCCACATGAGCCGCTTTTGCAGCTTCAGCAATTTCTTCATCTGTGGCCTCTTGTTTTCCAAATGCCAAATTCTCACGAATTGTTCCTTTAAACAGCCACGTATCCTGCAACACCATCCCAAACAGTTTGCGCACATCAGAACGTTTCATAGTCTGAATATCTACACCATCAACTTTTATAATCCCTTGTTTAACATCATAAAAACGCATAAGGAGGTTTACCATCGTCGTTTTCCCAGCGCCGGTCGGTCCTACGATTGCAATACGTTGCCCTGACTGGACCCGTGCGGTGAAGTCGTGAATAATTGTCTTGTTTGGCATATACCCGAAATTCACATGATCAAAATCAACACCACCTTTTACATTAACAAGCTCCGTTGAGGATGCGACGTCTGACTTCTGCTCGTCTTCTGCTAAAAATTCAAACACACGCTCGGCGGCGGCGGCTGTAGACTGCAACACGTTTGCCACATTTGCAGTTTGGGTAATTGGCTGGTTAAACCGTCTTATATATTGAATAAATGCTTGAATACCTCCAATTTTAACTTTTCCCTGAATAGCCAAATATCCGCCGAGTAGTGCCACTGCTACATAACTGATATTCCCAACGAAATTAATAATCGGAAATAAAAGTCCCGAAAAAAATTGTGACCTCCATGCGCTGCCATATAGTTCATTGTTGTGTTTTTTGAAAATTTCTATGGAACGTTTTTTCCCATTAAACACGCGCATGACGCTGTGCCCGCCATACATCTCTTCAATATGACCATCAAGATGACCAAGCGTATCCTGTTGCTGCTTAAAGTACTTCTGTGATCTCTTTACAATAAGTGTAATTAAGCCAAAACTAAACGGCAAGCTGATTATTGCAATCAAAGTCATTTGAATACTAATGGAAATCATCATCGCCAAAATGCCGATGATCATGGTCACAGAGGTTATAATCTGCGTCAGCGACTGATTCAGTGTTTGGCTGACGGTATCAACATCATTCGTAATACGACTTAAGACTTCGCCATGCGTTGTCTGATCAAAATACCTAAGCGGCATACGGCCGATTTTTTCTGATATTTCCTTGCGAAATTTATATGTTATTTTTTGCGTTATACCAGTCATTATCCAGACTTGGATATACGCAAAAATCACACTTATAAGATAAAGTGCCAAAAGCTCAAGGGCGAGATTTGCTAACTTCTTATAGTTGAACGACGGGCGCACGGACAAATCCATATTTTCAATACTGCTTTTGATAGCAGCTGGAATTTTGTCCTGAATCGATGTAGGAAGTTTTTGGAGGAGATCCGCGCCTGTTGAGCCAGGTGGAATAGTGGTACCATTAGGAAGGCTCGCGGAAAATTGATCGTACGCTGTTCGCTGAACAAAATCATCAACGACTTGGTCGGTCATATGACCCAAAATTTTTGGGCCCACAATCGCGAACACGGTGCTGATAATAGTAAATACTAAAACAATAATGAGGGATTTCCAATACGGTGTCAGGTATCCCCATAACTGTTTCATGGTTTTCTTGAAATCCTTCGGCTTCTGCGCAGCTTGCATCATTGCCATCGGGTTACCGCCCGGGCGTGCATGCTGGCCTTTGCCTAATATTCCTCCTTGCCGTTCTTTGTTCTTATTCTGTTCGCTCATATGTTTGCTGCTGAGGGTTTGGGGTTTTTCCCGAGATGCTTTTGCAATTCCTCTTCAGAAAGCTGAGACGATGCAATTTCTCGATACACATCACAGGTTTTCAAAAGTTCTTGATGCGTCCCCTGCCCAACAATTCGTCCTTCATCAAGCACAATAATCTTGTCAGCATTCATAATAGTGCTAATACGCTGAGCGACAATAAGCACGGTCTTTTCTTTTCTTTCAGCGGAAAGCGCGTTGCGTAACTTTGCATCGGTTGTGAAATCGAGTGCTGAAAAACTATCGTCAAAAATATACATCTCTGGCTTACGCAAAATCGCACGGGCAATGGAGAGGCGCTGTTTTTGGCCGCCGGATACATTGGTGCCTCCTTGTGCGACTTCAGCGTCATATGTTCCATCAAGTTGCGTAATAAATTCAGAAGCCTGTGCGGTGTCTGCTGCAGCCTCTACATCTGTATCAGACGCCTCTTGCGCACCGTACTTCAAATTGCTTGCAACAGTACCTGAAAATAACACGCCTTTTTGCGGCACATAGCCAATTTTTTTATACAAATCTTCCATCCGCATATCCCGCACATCGACTCCATCAACTTTTACGGACCCCTTCGTCACATCATAAAATCTGGGAATAAGATTAATCAAAGTTGATTTACCGCTTCCAGTTCCGCCCACAAATGCTGTCGTTTGTCCTGGAAGTGCCGTAAAGCTAATATCACGCAACACCGGCTCATCGGCGTCTTTATATGCAAAAGTGACATGATTGAATTCCACTTTTCCTCCTCGAAGTGCACTCACATCCACGGGTTTCTTTGGATCCTGAATGCTAATATCTGTTTCGATAACTTCACCGATGCGATCCGCGGATACGGATGCACGCGGGAACATAATAAATACCATTGTGATAAGTAAAAAGGCCATAATAGCTTGAGTTGCATACTGCAGGAATGCAATCATTTCACCAATCTGCAAATTTCCAAGATCAACTGCGTGTGCTCCGTACCAGATAATAGCAATGGTGGTCACGTTCATAATCATCATCATCACAGGCTGTATAATAACAAGCAGACGATTCACAAATAAACTGACGCGTGTAAGTTCGACGTTTGCATCATCAAATTTTTTCTCTTCTACTTTTTCTCTATTAAATGCTCGAATAACACGAAGACCAGATAGAATTTCACGGCTTAAAAGATTTAGCTTATCAACAAGTTTTTGCCGGAGTTTGAATTTTGGAACGGCGACAAAAAATAACACGGTAACGATAGCAATAACAATACCAACAGCAAGACCCATAATCCATGTCATGGATGGGGCGTTTTGATATGCGCGGATGATCGCCCAAACCCCCATAATCGGTGCCATGAGCGCCATACGCAATAGCATGGTCAAAATAAGTTGTATCTGCTGAACATCATTTGTTGTCCGTGTAATAAGAGAAGCAGTAGAGAACTTATTGAATTCATGGAGTGAAAAATTTTCAACCTTTTCAAATGCTGCAGCACGGATATCACGTGAAAAACCGGCGGCAATTTTTGACGCCAACCAGCCTACTACAACACTTGCTGCGCCAGCACCCAACGCAAAAGCAAGCATAAGCCAACCATTATGCCATACAACTGACATATCAGAGGCAATAATGCCCTTATTAATAATTGTGGCCATGTAATCCGGCAGTGTTAACGTGGCATAAACCATGAGGTACACTATAACGACGAGCAATAACAGCTGCCAAATATATGGTTTAAAAAATTTAAGAAGTTTTCTCATGCGATTCTAGAAGTATGGCTTCAACTGTGTTGAAGTGAAAGTTGCGTATTTTAAAATAAATTATTTAGCGTTTTTTACGGCTTTTCTAATGGCTTCAAGGCGCTCAGTCATGTGCTTCTCAAATTTCGCAAGATTTTCAAGTTTTGAAAAAGCTAGCATGCCTTTGCCCATGGAAAAAACAAGAAGTTTCTCGCCTTTTTTTAGTTTCATGGACTCACGAGCTTCAGCAGGGATTACCACCTGCCCTTTTTCGCCTAGCGTGGTTGTGCCGTAAAATAATTGCTTATCGTGTAGTGACATAATGATTTTTCCTACTTGTAAGAAATGTATGATTAACTATAAACTACTACAAATACCTTGTCAAACTCCTTTCAGCAAAAAAAGACACTATAGCAGTGTCTTTTTCTTTAGTAGTTCTTATTTACGCTTTTTCTTCTTCGTTTTCGCTTCAAGCATTACTTTTTTCGCCTCTAGTCGCTTCGCGGTTTTTCGTGATCGAGAATTCTTTGCTCGTTTAAGTGCGCTTCGTCGTTTTGCCATATATGTTTATGATTACTCTATTGTACTTATATTACCCTAATTTACTGCCATTGGGTACCCGTGTATCGGGAACCGCCAAAACAACCGAGCCATCTTTTCGATAAAAACCAGCGCATAAAAATTTCGAGACAAAGGGTCCAATTTGTTTCGGTGGAAAATTAACAACACCAATAATCTGTTTGCCTACAAGTTCATCTTTTGCATATAAATCGGTAATACGAGCGCTTGATTTTTTTAACCCAATTTCCTTTCCAAAATCAACTGTAATTTTATACGCAGGAATTTTGGCTTCTGGAAAATCTTCTACGTCTGTAATTGTACCAACACGTAACTCAACATCTTCAAATTGTTCCCAACTAATTTCTTTCATATATTATGAGTGAACATACATATCAATTTACTAAAAAAATTATTTAATTTAAGTAAAGTTACATTTTATAAGTCAGATCCAATAATAGTATCTAGATCTTGTATAGACTGGAATGGAATGACTTTTGTAGCTAATGAAGTTAGCGATGGTTGAATAATATTCTTTTGCTGCAAGATTATTACTTTCTTCTTAAGTGCAAGTGCATAGCCAATTTCTAATAACATCCCCTCACTTGGTTCAGGGTTTTCTAATAGTGCAACAAGAGCATCTGATTCTTTGATATTTTCAAAAGCCTTACGCATAACTTCTCCGGGGAGGTATTCTTTCTTTTCCCAATTTTCTACATCACCAAAAAAATTAAAGGGCGTATGACCCTCTTTTGTCAAGATAGTGTTCACATGTTCTATGTTCTTACGTAATTCTTTTGTGTCTGCTCCTCTAAATTTGTACGAAATAAAAACTTTCATAAATTAAGTATAGCTAACCTCCCCTACTTTGGGGAAATTTGGGGTGGCAGGGGTATCGTAGAAGATGTTAGAACTGAGGTTATAAACACCTAACAATACCAGCTTTAATTAAAAAAAATAGCCAGTAAAATCTACTGGCTAATAAAGACTATTTGGAACTAAATAGTTCCACTTCCACCACAAGTTTGGCATTTACCGGAGCCATGACATGTCTCACAGCTCTGGTCCTGGCCTAATAGGGCAGGGGCTATAGCATCGATCGCATTCATGTTCCCACTGCCATTACATGCGGAGCATTGTCCGTCTCCGATGTCGCCAGTACCGAGGATGAATCGAGTGCCATTACAATCCGGACAGGCATTATCTGCTTTCATTTTTCTCAACTCCTTTCAAAGGACTGTTTTTTTACATTATCTCGGAATTGAAATAATGCACCTCAAGCCTACCAATAATTGTCATTATAGTCAATGGTATATGATATTTAACTGAAAAATTAAGCCACAGGCCGTGGCGCGCTCTATCGGAACGGAAGTTAAGTATGAGTACTCAGATATAAAATAACGTCTTTCCTATTTTCATATTGCTTTTCAGCGATTTTTTTGAAACCAAAAGATTCATACAACTTGATGACATGTTGGTTCCAATCGGCGCTATTTGTTTGAATAGAATACACCACATCACCATCTAAAGTAAAAAATTTTTTATTATTATCAAGAAACAGCTTTATCAATTGCCTTGCAATGCCCTTATTGCGCAATTGTTCTGAAATAGCTAATTCTGATATATACAAACTATTTAAAGAATATTGATTATTATCTTCTGATTTTCTTTCATAACCAATAATCACTCCAATTGGTTTTTTATCATCGAAAACAACAAGGCTATGTTTCCACTTGCTATAAAATTCTCTATCTTCTTTTGCCTCTGCTAGAACTTCTTTTTCTGAATATTGAACCAGGGGTATAGTATTCACTAAACGAGCAATATCTTTAGCATATTTCTTTGCAATATCTCGTGAGAGCAAAAAAACAGGATAATGATATATTGTTCCAACTTCTTTCATACATTTAGTATAGCAAAAATGAGGCAAAAGTTGATTTGCTCACCCACACAAATACTAACCTGTCCGTTGAAAAAAATCGATGAAACGTAAGCGAGAACGAGTATAAAAAGAGTTGTGCCAGTCTTTAGTGCTGGTCAACTCAATACGAGTGAAGTGAGGCGTTTCCCGATTTGTTTTTACAGGACTAGATTTTTGCTACTTTTGATCAATGCAAAAGTAGACTCTGGCACGGGCACCAGGATTCGAACCTGGAATAACGGTTTTGGAGACCGTTGTGATAGCCATTTCACTATGCCCGCACAATCTATAGCCCTAACTCTTCACTAATACTTTGTAAAGCTTTAATAACGTTTTCTACGTGCTCTTCTAGCGGGATCTCAAGCTCTTTTGCTCCCTCATAAATCTCGTCACGATTGACACTAGCAGCAAATGACGGAGACTTCAACTTCTTAATGACACTTTCACTGGTGACCTCTGAAAGCTTTTTGTTCGGCCGGACAAGCGCCACCGCAACCACAAAACCCGCCAACTCATCTGCCGCATATATTGTTTTCTTCAACTTACTGTCGCGAGGTTCTCCAGTATGCGGGGCATGGGCTAAAATTCCGTGAATAATTTTTTCTGACACTCCTCTGTCTCTTAGTATCTTGGAGCCTTCCTGCGGATGTTTCTCAATAGTCGGATGAATTTCATAATCAAAATCGTGGAGCAATCCAACAATACCCCACAACTCCTCATCTTCACCAAATTTCTTCGCGTAAAAGCGCATAACTGCTTCGACACACAACGCATGTTTACGAAGATTTTTGTTCTTCGTAAATTCGTACAAAATATGCAGAGCCTCCGCCCGATCCATGCGTTTACTTTATTTCTTTGTGCTCAGTGCTTTTATTACAGTGTTTGCAATACTTCTTCATCACTAAACGCTCTTTCAACGTTTTCTTATTTCGACGCGTGTAGTAATTGATATTTTTGCAAACTGTGCATTCAAGTTTTGCGAGATTATCTTGAGACATATGTTTTATTTATCTTGTGAATAATGACGTGTGAGTGGAGCCACCCGTCGGACTCGAACCGACGACCTACTGTTTACAAAACAGTTGCTCTACCAACTGAGCTAGGGTGGCGCATGGAGCCGTTGCGCGGATTCGAACCGCGGACCTACTCCTTACCATGGAGTTGCTCTACCAACTGAGCTACAACGGCCTAATGTGTTCGCTCATACAACGTCAGGCTTTTCACTCCCTATGGAGTTGCTCTTCCTGGACAGCGTCGAGTTGCCACCGGCAACTCGTCGGACGTTCGTTCTG
>Ga0114931_10000480_pt1 | contig 48538 bp, 46 predicted proteins | sample 2SBtaG_FD_89579 | JGI IMG/M metagenome (GOLD analysis project Ga0114931, IMG submission 89579) | Deep subsurface microbial communities from Kolumbo volcano to uncover new lineages of life (NeLLi) - 2SBTROV14_V59a metaG | ecosystem: Environmental > Aquatic > Marine > Volcanic | place: Kolumbo... | reverse complement strand
GGCAAACCCGCCGGCGAACCAGTCGGCTACGGCCGGATGAAAGAGATCAGGCAGCATCGGGCCATTCTAACAGCCTGTTAAACCCGAACTGGCTCACCAGGTGCGCCATGGGCATCCTGCGCAGCCTGCACGAATGTTTCGAGCAGGCTGCCGAGTGTCTTGCGCAAGCTCGATGCCTTGCCTTCATCCCAGGCGCCGGTTGCCTCGTCCATGTAAGCGCGCTGGGCGAGTTCGAGTTGCATGGCATGCACGCCGGCAGCGGGATCGCCATGATGGCGCGTGATGTAGCCGCCCTTGAAGCGGCCATTGACGACCGCCTCGCAGGGACCGGCCTGCGCTGCCGCCACAACCGCATCGGCTATGGCGCGACCACAGCTGCGCTCGTCCCAGGTGCCAAGATTGAGTACGGGCAATTGACCGTCAAACAGATGCCTGACCCGGCTCCTGATCGAGTGCGCATCCCACAGCAGGGCAAAACCGTGGCGCCGGCGAAGCTCCGCCAGCGTCGTTGCGATTTTATCGTGATACGGACGCCAGTATTTGTCGATGCGCAAACCGGCATCGATGTTCATTTGTGCCCGGTATATCTCGTCTCCGGCAAAGGGTTGTGTCGGACAGAGCCCGGTTGCCGGTTGCCCGGCATATAACGGCGCATCGTCGGCGGGTCGATTCAAATCGACGACATAGCGCGAGTAGCGGGCCACAATCATGGTCGCACCGCATGCGCGCGCGAACTCGTAAAGTTGCGCCACGTGCCAGTCCGTATCGGGCAGGTCGCGCCCGGCCTGCGTCATGTGTTGCGCGATGTCGGCGGGAACCAGCCGGCCATCGTGCGGCACGCTGACGAGCAACGGCAAGGTGCCCGCATGAAAGGAAAAGATCTCGCTCACGGGTTCATGCGGGGCAAAACGGCCGACGCATGCCGGCAAAACCGGCCCGTGCCGATCAACCCGGCGACCCCGGTAATATCGGGCGATAACGACCGGTCATCGGTAAAAGGCGGCGATACTTCCCGGATGGTTGCGATAACCTGTTCGATGGCGGGCGAACTTTTTTCGGGGCGATGAAATTCGATGCCCCGGGCTGCCGCCAGTAATTCTATCGCCACGATATTGGTAACGTTTCCGAGCATGTCATGCAATCGTCGGGCCGCAAAGGTCGCCATGCTGACGTGATCTTCCTGGTTCGCCGAGGTCGGAATGCTGTCAACACTGGCCGGATGCGCCAGCGTCTTGTTTTCCGAGGTCAGGGCGGCAGCCGTGACCTGCGCCATCATGAAGCCGCTGTTCAACCCGCCTTCGCTGACGAGAAAAGCCGGCAAACCGCTCAGATTGGCGTCGATCAGCAATGCCGTACGGCGTTCCGACAGCGAACCAATCTCCGCGATCGCCAGGGCCAGATAGTCGGCAGCCAGCGCGACGGGTTCGGCATGAAAATTCCCGCCTGACAGCACCGCCTGCGATTCGGCGAACACCAGCGGATTGTCGGTCACGGCATTCGCCTCGGTTTCAAGCACGGCGCTGACATGGCGCAACACATCGAGACAGGCGCCGACCACCTGTGGCTGGCAACGAATCGAATACGAATCCTGGACGCGATCGCAGGCAATGTGCGAGGCACGAATGGCGCTGCCTTGCATCAGGTCGCGCAGCACGCCGGCCACGGCGATCTGGCCGGCATGGCCACGCAACGCCTGGATACGTGGATCGAAAGGCGTATCACTGCCCTTGATCGCATCAGATGACATCGCCCCGGCGACCAGCGCGGCGGCAAGCACGTCTTCGGTGCGAAAGACGGCCGCCAGCCCGAGTGCGGTCGACACCTGGGTGCCGTTCAGTAGCGCGAGGCCCTCCTTGGGCGCCAGTGTGACCGGTTCGAGCCCGGCTTCGTTGAGCGCAATCCGGGCCGGCATGGTCACGCCGTTGACACGGGCCTCGCCGATGCCGATCAGCACGCAGGCCAGATGCGCGAGCGGCGCCAGATCGCCCGATGCCCCGACCGACCCCTGGCCCGGAATGAGCGGATAGATGCCGTGATTGATCAGGGCGCACAGCGCTTCGATCAGTTCCAGCCGGACCCCGGAGTACCCTTCGGCGAGTGCAATCACCTTCATCAGCATCACGAGACGCACGAGGTCATCGTCCAGCGCGTCACCGACGCCGACCGAGTGCGAACGTACCAGGTTTGCCTGCAGATGCGCGAGTTCGTCATCGTCGATATGCACCTGGGCAAGTTGCCCGAAGCCGGTGTTGACGCCGTAGACGCGCTCGCCGCCGGCAACGACGTCGACAATCAGTTTATTTGACGCAGCGACACGTCGACATGCGTTTTCACCGAGTTCGACCGTCACCGGCCGGCGCCATGCTTCGTGCCATTCGGACAGGCGGATGCGCTGGTTGTCGATCACCAGTTTCATGACGATTGCTCCGTATCGAGCATCGGTAAATGCAGTCCCTGTTCACGGGCGCATTCGATGGCCTCCTCGTATCCCGCATCCGCGTGGCGCATGACGCCGGTTGCCGGATCATTCCAGAGCACGCGCCGGATGCGCCGGTCCGCCGCCTCGGAGCCGTCGCATACGATCACGAGCCCGGCATGCTGCGAATAACCCATGCCGACCCCGCCACCATGATGAATCGATACCCAGGTCGCACCGCTGGCCGTGTTCAGCAACGCATTGAGTAACGGCCAATCGGAAACGGCATCGGAGCCGTCGCGCATCGCCTCGGTCTCCCGGTTCGGACTGGCAACGGAACCGCTGTCGAGGTGATCACGACCAATGACCACCGGAGCGCCCAGTTCGCCGCTGCGCACCATGGCGTTAAAGGCGAGCCCGAGTCGATGTCGCTGCCCGAGCCCGACCCAGCAAATGCGCGCCGGCAAACCCTGAAACCGGATGCATGCCCGTGCCGAATCCAGCCAGTGGTGCAGGTGTGCGTCGTCGGCAATGAGTTCTTTCACCTTGGCGTCGGTGCGGTAAATATCCTCGGGATCGCCCGACAATGCGACCCACCGGAACGGACCGATGCCGCGGCAAAACAGGGGCCGGACATAGGCAGGGACGAAGCCCGGAAAATCAAATGCATTTTCGACGCCTGCATTGCGGGCCTCCTGGCGAATATTGTTGCCGTAATCGAAGGTCGGAATGCCGGCATGGTGAAAATCGAGCATTGCACGCACATGCACGGCCATCGATGCCCGGGCTGCGTCAGCCAGGGTATCCGGGTCGCGACTGCGGTAATCGAGCCACCGCTCGACGCTCCAGCCGATCGGCAGATAACCGTTGGCCGGATCATGCGCCGACGTCTGGTCGGTGACGGCATCCGGCCGGATGCCCCGACGAACGAGTTCCGGCAATATTTCGGCCGCATTCCCGAGTAACCCGACACTGAGCGGCTTGCGGCTCGCAATCGATGTGTCGATCATTTCCAGTGCCGCTTCGAGCGTGTCGGCCCGCGTATCCAGGTAACCTGTCTCGAGCCGCTTGTCGATCCGGTCGGACTGGCACTCGATCGCCAGCATCGACGCACCGGCCATGGTCGCGGCAAGCGGTTGTGCGCCACCCATGCCACCCAGACCCGCGGTCAGTATCCAGCGACCGGCCAGTTCGCCGCCGTAATGCTGCCGACCCATCTCGGCGAATGTCTCATAGGTCCCCTGCACGATGCCCTGGCTGCCGATATAGATCCACGATCCGGCGGTCATCTGGCCGAACATCATCAGGCCCTTTCGGTCCAGCTCGCGAAAGTGTTTCCAGTCGGCCCAGGCCGGCACCAGGTTCGAGTTGGCAATCAGCACGCGCGGTGCATCGACATGGGTCCGGAATACGCCGACCGGCTTGCCCGACTGCACCAGCAGGGTTTCATCGGCTTCGAGATTTTGCAGCGTCGCCACGATCGCGTCGAAGGCCGCCCAATTGCGTGCCGCCTTGCCGATGCCGCCGTATACGACGAGATCCTCCGGCCGTTCGGCGACGTCCGGATCGAGATTGTTCATGAGCAGGCGCAGCGGCGCTTCGGTCAGCCAGCTTTTGGCCTGCAAACGGGTTCCGGTAGGGGCCCTGATCGTTCGTTTGCCATTCATCGTGGTAACTTCTCCAGCTTCAGGATGTTGTCGGTTGCCGATTCGGGCGTCCCCGGCGGCGAGTAACGCCCGGTCAGTTCGTAGCGGCTGCCCGGATGGTGCAGCCTGGCAAAGGTGACCGGTCGTCCGCACGACCAGGTGCGGCGGATCACGACCAGGACCGGCTCCGCCTCTTCGAGCTGCAGGCGACGGCGCACGGCGGCGTTCGGCTGCCCGGCCCGCACCACCTGCTCGGCCTCCTGCAAGGGTGAAATCTGCGTGAAGTAGGCGCTCGGCGTGATCCGGGTGAAGTCCTGCGCCAGGCACTGCGGCGCAAAGTCGGCCAAGACGTACCGGTCTTCGACCTGGATCGGCCTGCCATTCTCGTCATGCACAAGCAGCAGGTGAAAGACCGCAACGCCCTGCTCGACGTGCAGGGCACGCGCAATTTCGCCGCGGGCATGCTGGCGTGACTGGCGTATCACTGTTGCCGAATGCCGGTGGCCCCGGCGTACGATCTCGTCGGCAATGTTGTGCACTTCGAGCACATGCGATCTGGCGCGAAAATCGGCAACGAAGGTACCGCGCCCTGCAATCCGGTCGACATAACCTTCGTCGGTCAGCTCCCGCAAAGCGCGATTGGCGGTCATGCGCGAGACGTTCATCGATTCGGCCAGCTCATTCTCTGATGGCACACGATCCAGCGGCTGCAGATCACCGCTTGAAATTCGGGCGATGATCATCTCCTTGAGTTGCTGGTACCTGGGTTTTACGGCGGCGTTCACGGTGATTTCCACAAGCGGTCGAGCGCAACGGCAAATTCGGCGCGCGTTTCTTCCCGGGCAACGTGGCCGGCATCCAGAACGTGCCAGTCTCCCTGTACCATGACCCGCTCTATCGGCAGTCGATAGCCGGAAAAAACGAGCGCATCGAGTAACGTGGCATCGTCCTGCGCGACCAGCATCGGATCGTCTGCATCAAGCACCACCAGGTCGGCCGGCGCGCCCACGTGCAGTCCGGCCGGCACGTGGCCGCCGGCCAGCGCTCCGCCGGCCAGCGCTCGGGCAAACAACGCCTGTCCGGCATGCGAATCACCCACTGCGGCGATATTGCGCGAGCGGGCCGCAAGGCGTTGTCCGTATTCAAGCCAGCGCAGTTCCTCGAAAGGATTTATCGATACCTGGCTGTCGGAGCCGATCGCAATCCGGCCTTCTGCGGCGAGGAAATCATGCAACGCAAACAGGCCGTCGCCGAGATTTGCTTCGGTACTCGGGCAGACACAGACGACAGCGCCGGTCCCGGCCAGCGCTTTGCATTCATCCGCATCCATGTGCGTGGCGTGGATCAGGCACCAGCGTTCATCGACGGCATGGTTGTCGAGTAACCAGCGTACGGGGCGGGATCCCGTCGCAGCCATGCACTGTTGCACTTCGTCCTGCTGCTCTGCGATATGCAAGTGCATCGGAACGTTCGCCCGGGCTGCAACGCCTGCAATTTGTTGCAGCGACTCCTGACAGACTGCCCGCAAGCTGTGTGCGCCGATGCCGATGTTGATGCGTTCTGTCCGGCAGTGAACAGCATGGGCATGATGTTCGAGGAACTGCTCGACATCGATGACGAACGGTTGCTGGTTGTCGGCCGGCGCCGATTTTTTGAACCCGGCTCGCTCATACAAAACCGGTATATATGTCAGGCGAATGCCGCTTTGATTCGCGGCGCTGCGGATGGCATCGAACATTGCCGCATCACGCTCCTGGGCTCGCGGATGGTGCAGATAATGAAACTCGACAACTGACGTATAACCGCATTCGAGCATCTCGACATAGGCCTGTGCCGCAACGGCGGCCAGTAACCCGGCATCGAACCTGCCGGCCAGTGCATACATGCGCTCGCGCCAGGTCCAGAAATCATCCCGGCCCGTCGGCGGGCGCTCCTCGGTCCTGCCGGCAAGCGCCCGCTGAAAAGCATGACTGTGTGCATTACAAAGGCCCGGGACGACGATACCGACATCGACATCCGAGGCGCCGGGCGTCGCCCCCCGTTCCAATCCCGCAATTCGGCCGTCACGGATATCGAACCGGACATGATCGGCCCAACCCTTTCGCAACCATGCCTTGCGCGCGAATATGCCTGTCATGGGGAATCCTGTTAAGTTGTATATACAGGCTAGACCATGCTAACGTTGAATGCAATTGGGCGGAGAATGAAAAATGTCTGACTGGGACCTGCTGCTGACCGATGTCCGCATTGCTACGATGCGCAGCGACAACCCCGGTTACGGCATCATCGAGGATGGCGCCGTCGCGATTTCCGGCGGCGCGCTGGCATGGATCGGGACACAGTCACAATTGCCCGGACACGGCGCTGCGCAGACGCGTTCGCTCGGCGGACGCTGGATCACGCCAGCCCTGATTGATTGTCACACACACCTCATATTCGCCGGCGACCGGGCCGATGAGTATGCACAGCGGTTGTGCGGGGCGAGTTATGCGCAAATCGCCGCCGGTGGCGGCGGCATTCTGTCGACCGTGCGGGCGACGCGCGAGGCGACCGCCGATGAACTGTTTGCCGCAGCGTTGCCGCGCGTGCAGGCGCTGGCCGGCGATGGCGTTGCCACGATCGAGATCAAATCCGGTTACGGACTCGATGTACCCAATGAACTGAAAATGCTGGCGGTTGCCCGCCGTCTCGACGCAGCAGGCGAGGTGGCAATCAGAACCACGCTGCTTGCCGCCCATGCGGTTCCGCCCGAGTATAAAAATAATCCGGATGCTTATGTCGATCTGATCTGCGAGAAATTGTTGCCGGCCGTGGTCGATGGAAAACTGGCCGATGCCGTGGATGCTTACTGCGAAATGATCGCTTTCTCCGCCTCCCGGGTTGCCAGGATATTTCGTGCCGCACAGGCCCTCGGTCTGCCGGTCCGATTACATGCGGATCAGTTGAGCGACGGAAACGGTGCAGCGCTTGCCGCAAAATTCGGCGCCCTGTCGGCCGATCACCTGGAGTATGCCTCGAGCGGCGGCATCGATGCGATGGCAAAGTCCGGCACAGTGGCCGTGTTACTGCCCGGGGCTTACATCACGCTTAACCAGACGCGTCCGCCTCCTATCAATGTCCTGCGCGAGAAGAAAGTCCCGGTTTGCATTGCGACCGACTGTAATCCCGGTACCTCGCCCCTGTGTTCGCTGACCGAAGCCATGGCGCTGGCGAGCCGGCTTTTCGGACTGACTCCCGAGGAGTGTCTTGCCGGTGTCACTCGGAACGCAGCCCGGGCACTCGGGCTCGAAAAGGATCGCGGTACGCTGGACATCGGCAAACGCGCCGACCTGGCGATCTGGGATATCGACCATCCCCATGACCTGAGTTACTGGCTCGGTACGCATTCGTTGTCGGGATTGTACGTCGCCGGGCACAATGTCAATCAAGCCTCCACCCCGGCCTGATCTGCGGCAGGAACAGGATTCTTTGCCCTAACAGCCTGCTAATTTTTCTTCCTGGCCAGCACGTACACCGAATCGTCGGCAGCCATTTTGGCATGACGGCCTATTTGGAGTATGTCCCAGTTCCCGGCGAGTAAATCTGCGATGTCCTGCTCGGTGTAATAAAAGATTTTCAGGCCGCTGAATTCGTCGTCTCCACTGCCATGCCAGAATGAATGCAGTATCAGGCCCTGGTCATTCAATACCTCGTGCTGCCTGGCGAACGATTGCTGGAGTTCCTGCCGGGTGAAGTGAATCAGTACCTTGTTGGAAAATATGCAATCGAAAGTTCGCTCGGTTTCCAGCGTCAATGCATCCAGAAACAACACATCGGCCTGTTCATGACCCTGCCGAAACAGCTGGAGAAATTCCCTCGATGTATCGGAGCCGGTCACGGCAAAATGCTTGCTCAGCCGATCGAAATCCTTTCCGGGACCAATCCCCAATTCCAGTATCGTCGCACCCGCCGGCAGCATCTCAACCAGCAGATCCACCAGCATCGCCCCGTCATCGCTGGGCGTAAATTTCATGTATTTATCGACCTTATCCTTGTTCTCGTAATAATCCATGGGGGGTCGGACCTCGGTAACTAACTAATATTTCTGTAAATATTCATAAAAAAGCGCCATTTTTCGGCCTTAATTTGCCTATTTCACGGGTATTTCTGCACACATAGGAATTAGGCGCATTCTCCGGAAACATTATATTTTCAATAAAGATTCATCCGGCCTTTCCACATCGTTGCCATCAATGCGGAAAGCCTCCCCTGCATTTTACGTCCGGCCGATGCAGTTGACGAATCAGAGTTCATCAAGGGTAAAACGCTGGATCGGGGCATCCAGGACATGTATCGCTTCTTACAAACAGGGATGGTTTTTGGGGCAAAATTGGACGATTAGTCCAATAATTTGGGTAGTTCTGCATACTTATCCCTTATTTTTCAAGGTGGTGCGTTGGTCCGACCCCCCAAACTTTGCCTGGGCGACTGCCTGGCGCACCGCTTCCCTGGCGCCTGTCATCAGGGGCGTCCCGTGTGCGCTGATCAGCGCGTCGAACGGCAGTTCGAGCAACCGTTCGAAATCCGGCTTCAAGGTTCCGCCCCGCCTGGTCAGGTATTTCAGCCAGAGCGGGCCGACCAGCATCCGCCGACCGAAACCCATTAGCGGCATCATCGTTTTGGCGACCAGCGAATGCCGGCTGAAATCGCCGTAGTGCTGCAGTCCGTCACAGGTGATCAAAATACCCTTGCCTCGTCGAATCAGCAGTGCGCATTCGGGCTTCCTGATTTCGCGGAATTCGAACAATTCGGCATCCGGCAGCGGCAACGGCCCGCCGGTTGCCAGTTCATGATCGGGTTTCGGCATTTCGTAACGGTCCGAGCCGGGCTGGCACCAGAATTTTGCAGCAAACCGTGCGACAACGTATGCATCGTCATAACCATGAAACGAACCCAGGCGTACGACATGCTTCACGGTACCTAGGGATTCGAGCTCCCTCTCCCCCGCCGCAGACAGACGAATCGGATTGAGCAAAGTCAGTTCGTTACCGCTGCGAACGACCACCATATTGCGGCTGATGCGCATCAACCGGTTCATTTGAAAGGTTCCGCCGACGAAAAAGAGATCCGGGGCAACCTCCCGGATAGGATCGTGCGGAAAGGCATCGGCATATTGGCCCGAATCAAAGTTCGACATCGCGCTCCCCCCGGTTATATTGCCCGACCCGACCGGCCGGCCTGGCATCCCGCCCAACCATACATGGCCGCGGGGAGGACGACCAGTCTCTTGCCCGTCATGCCCGTAGCGGCTTGCCGGGTCTTACGGCCCGGGGGCAGACAACCGCTCGGAGTCTTTACCCAGCCCACGCGATAACGCCACGACACCATGGCGCAGGACTTGCCAGTGATCCACGAATTCAGGCCAGGGATCATTCCAGGCAAACGCATCGGCATGGATCGACGGGCTGAATCCGGCCAGATACTGCGCCACGGCCCGCAACTTGCCCGGACGCTGCCCCCGACCCGGCGCTTCGCCCCCGGCCAGATAATTGACGAGCGCAACCAGATCGCCGCGGTGCCAGCACGTTCGGCTACCGATCCGGATCGGTTCGGGATCGGGCTCTTCGGCATGCAGAAAATATCGATACACCCAGTACGGAAAATCCCAGCCCGCATGCATCGATCCGGCGATCGACGACCAGAACCGTCCGTTCGTTTCCATATAACGCAGTTGCCGGGATCCGGACTCGAGAAAAAAACTGAACTGGGCAACACCGTCCCAGTGCAACGCACCGAGCATCTTGCGTGCACCGTCCACAGCCTCGGGTGTCGGTTCGACAATCTCGCGGAGCACGCCATGGCCTTTCAATGACCGGTGCGAATGATGTTCGTGCAGGGCGACAATCCGGCCTGCGACAACAAAACAGCACAGATTATGAGACTGCCCGATGACACATTCCTGGAACATCGGGAAAATACCATCGGCACAATACCGGTCCAGGTAGGCGCGCAGCTGCTCTTCGTTATTCGCATACAACACCTTGAACGGAAACGACGGTAACCCCGGATCGTGCGGCGAACCGGGCGGCTTGAGCACCATTGGAAAACCGAGCGTGGCAATCAACTCCGGCAATTGTTCGATACTGTCCATTTCGAATTGACCCGGACATCCGATCCCCAGCCGCCGCGCAAGCGCCAGGTTACGGCGTTTGTCCATGACCAGGCGCAGCGCATCGGAATCGGCCGCAGCCAGCCTCGCATGCGCTTCGATCTCGGCGCGCCGCCGGTCGAGCACCAGCAGACTCTCCTCCAGGACCGGAATGACCAACCGGATCCCGCGCTGCTTCACAACGGACAGCACGCAATCGAAAAATGCATCGGGTTCGGTCACCGGCGACGGACACACGACCTTGTGACGCGCAAAACGGGAACTGAATGCGAGGCTGCCCCGCTCCTCGCCGAGCACGACGAATGACACGCCATTGCGCGCCAACGAGCGAATCACGGCCAGGGACGGACGACGATTACCGTCGGTAACCAGAACTTCTACGGGTGTCGCATCTCGCATGGGCTCCATCCTGTCTCTGCCGAAGCGATATGACGCAAAATAAAGGCCCCTGCTTCACTTTATGCATTGAGGTGGAACAGGTTCTTGCGGAAACTGCCGGCACGAACTGCGTTCTCCATAATGCGAGACCGGATGATCACATATTTCCCGCGATCGATCTGCGGTAATCGTTCGAATACTGCCAAGGCGGGCTTTGGCGGGTCGCTTATTCAGGGCCGATATGAATTGGCTAACCTGGTTTATCTTCCGGGCGACACCCCCAGCGCCCGAACTTCATGATGCATTAACCACCGGATGATCCCGAAAAAACGCCAGCGCCTCCGGGTTCGCAATGGCCTCGATATTTCGCACTGTTTCGCCATGCAGCACCGATCGAACGGCGAGCTCCACGATTTTCCCGCTGCGGGTACGAGGAATATCGGGTACGGCACAAATCTTTGCCGGCACATGACGCGGGCTCGCATTCCGGCGAATCATCATCCGTATCCGCTCACACAACGACTCATCCAGCTTGACGCCGTCACGCAAAACGACAAACAGGACGATACGAACGTCATCCTGCCAGGACTGTCCCACGGCAACGCAATCGAGCACTTCGTTGATCTTTTCGACCTGCCGGTATATCTCGGCCGTGCCGATACGCACACCGCCCGGATTCAGCGTCGCATCAGAACGCCCGTGGATCACCAGGCCGCCGTGTTCGGTCAGCGAAGCATAGTCGCCATGGGCCCAGACATTGGCAAAGCGCTCGAAATAGGCTGCCCGGTACTTCGCGCCATCCGGATCGTTCCAGAAACCGACCGGCATCGAAGGAAACGGCCGCGTACAGACCAGTTCGCCCTTCTCGTTCGCCGGCAGCGCATGGCCTTCGTCGTCGAATATTTCGACCGCCATGCCCAGCCCGATACATTGCAACTCGCCCCGATAGACGGGCCCCGCCGGGTTGCCGAGCGCAAAGCAACCCAGCAAGTCCGTACCGCCGGCAATTGACTGCAGAGCCACGTCTGCCTTGATCGAGGCATAGACATAATCGAAGCCTGCAGGCGCAAGCGGCGAGCCGGTCGACTGAATCGTTCGTAAAGACTCGAGCGAACACTGCTCGCGCGGCGTAAAATCCGATTGCTCGATCGAGGCGAGATACTTTGCACCGGCGCCGAACAATGTGATCCCCTCTTCATCGACCATGCGCCACAACGATCCCGGGTCCGGCCGGAACGGCGATCCGTCGTACAACACGATGGTCGCGCCCGTCGCCAGTCCGCTGACGAGCCAGTTCCACATCATCCAGCCGCAGGTCGTGAAGAAGAAGAACCGGTCGTTACGACCAAGGTCCGAATGCAGCTGGTGCTCTTTCAGGTGCTGCAGCAACGTACCGCCGGCGCCGTGCACAATACATTTCGGTTTTCCGGTCGTTCCGGACGAATACATGATGTAAACGGGATGATCGAACGGCAGTGACACAAATTCAATGTCTTGCGCCGACCCGGAAAATTCCGGCCAGGCAATGCCGTTCGCGATGCTGTCGATCGCCGGCTCAGCGTCGAGAAACGGAAAAATAACGACGCGCTCGAGACCTTCGATTCGTTGCGCCAGCTCGGCCAGGGCCGGCATGCAACTGATTCGCTTGCCACCATAACAATAACCGTCGGCCGCGAACAGAATCTTCGGACCGATCTGGTCAAACCGGTCGAGTACGCCATTGACGCCGAAATCGGGCGAGCACGACGACCAGATTGCGCCAATACTTGTCGCGGCCAGCATCGCAATAACGGCCTCGGGGCAATTGGGCACCCAACCGGCGACACGGTCGCCCGGGACGATGCCGGCAAGACGAAGCCCGTCGGCCAGCATCGCGACCTGCCGATATAACTGCGCATAAGTCAGTTCATGACGCCGCCCGCTTTCGTCCCGAAACACGATCGCCGGTCGCCCGTCGCGATACTTGAGCAGGTTGGCGGCAAAACTCAGCCGTGCATCGACGAACCAGCGCGCACCGGGCATGCGGTCGGCATCGACCAGCACCCGGGAGCACTCGCGATCAAGCAACAGACCACAGAAGGCAGCGATTTCGGCCCAGAATTCGACCGGGTTTTCGATGGACCACCGGTGCAGCGCGCCATAATCGGCAAAAGTCAGCCTCGTTTTTTCCTCGATGACGGACTGAAACCGACCCAGATTGGCAGCGGCGCGGCGCGCCTCACCGGGAGACCAGATGGGCCGTTCTTCAGGCAATGCGCCTGAGCCCCGCATGAGTATTGAACACGACAAGCCGACCAGCCACGAGTACGATACCGCCTAACCGCCGATGTAATACATCTCGACCTTATTACCCGACCTGCCCTGCTCCGCACGTATTTCACTATATCGATCCGCGCGTGCGCCCCAGACCCGCCCGATGATCGCCAACAACTCGTCATCGTCGGCACCATTGCGCAAAGGGTATTTCAGGTCCGTGCCGCGGGTAGCGAACAGGCACGTGAACAACTGCCCGTCCGAAGACAACCTGATCCGCGTACACGATCCGCAAAACGGTTCGCTGACCGAGGAGATAAATCCGACCTCACCCTGCCCGTCGGCAAACCGATAGCGGCTTGCGACCTCACCATGGTAGTTGCCTTCAATCTGCTTCACCGGCCAGCGTCGATCGATTCGCTGCAGGAGCTCTGCTGACGGCACGGTATCGCCGGCCTGCCAGTGGTTGATCGTGCCGACATCCATGTACTCGATGAAGCGCACGATCACGCCGGTACCGCGAAAATGTTCGACGAGCGTCAACGCGCACTGATCGTTGACGCCGCGCTTGATGACCGTGTTCACCTTGATCGGCATCAACCCGGCCTGGACCGCCTCACCGATGCCGGCAAGAACGCGATCCTTGCTGCCGCGTCCGCCGCTCATGCGGGCAAACACCTCGTCGTCGAGCGAATCGAGACTGATGGTCACCCGGTTCAGGCCGGCAGCACGCAAGGCAGCCGCATGCTGCCCGAGCAGGATGCCGTTCGTCGTCAAGGCAATGTCGTCGATACCGTCAATGCGACCCAGGTCGCCGATCAGATCCGTCAAACCGGGCCGCAACAGCGGTTCGCCGCCGGTGATGCGAATCTTGCTGACGCCCAGCCCGGCAAACAGGCGGGCAACCCGCAGAATTTCCGCAAACGACAGGCGCTCGGCGCTATCGAGAAACTTGAAGTGTTCGTGATATTTGTCTTCGGGCATGCAGTACGGGCAGCGGAAATTGCACCGGTCCATGACCGAGATCCGCAGGTCACGCAACGGCCGTCCGCGCAGGTCCGTAAGCTGCGGTTTCGTGGACGACAGGTTGACTATATTTTCCGACATGGCTGCCTGATCGTTACATGCGCACGACATGTGCCGGGTTCAAAGTACCACAGCGGCTGCACGTGCGAACGGTTTATCGAGCTGTCATTGTACGGTTTATGGGGCGGTACGGCACGGATTACCGGCCACGGAGACGCCGGTGGTCCATTTATGGCGGGTGGACCGGCCACGGCCTGCTTGCGTGAGCGGCGATACCGGTATACTTCAAGACCTGCTTGTAGCGAAGAATAACGGCCATGGTCAGCGAAAATCTGCCTGCGGATATGACTGCGATCGAAATCAGCAGGGCGGGAGATCCCGACGTACTGTGCCCGGTCCGGCGCCCGCTGCCGCGCCCCGGGGCCGGCGAAGTCCTGATCCGGGTTGCGGCGGCCGGCGTAAACCGGCCGGATTGCCTGCAACGCCGCGGGCGTTATCCGCCGCCGGAAGGCGCCTCGGATTTGCCGGGACTGGAAGTCGCGGGCACGATCGTCGCTGCGGCCGACGATGTGTCGTCACCGTCGCCCGGCGATCGCGTATGCGCCTTGCTGACCGGCGGCGGCTACGCCGAATATTGCACGGCGCCGGCGGGACAGTGCCTGCCGATTCCCGCAGGGCTCGATTTTGTACAGGCGGCAGCGCTGCCCGAAACATTTTTTACCGTCTGGACCAATGTGTTCGATCGCGGACGACTGACCAGCGGAGAAACACTGCTGGTCCACGGCGGTGCGAGCGGCATCGGCACAACGGCCATTCAACTTGCCCGCGCTTTCGGCAGTCGTGTGTTTGCGACCGCAGGCAACGACGAAAAGTGCCGGTTATGCGAAGACCTCGGCGCCGAGCGCGCCATCGATTACCGGCATGAAAATTTTCCGGCGATCATCAAATCGACGGGCGGAGGAGTCGACGTGATTCTCGACATCGTCGGCGGTGCCTATCTGGACGACAACACGAAATTGTTAAATGCCGAAGGCCGACTCGTGGTCATCGGCGTTCTCGGCGGAGCCACGGGCGAGCTGAATCTGGCTCGCGTACTGACCAGACGGCTCGTCATCACCGGATCGACATTGCGCGCACGCAGTCCGGCCACCAAAAATGCCATCGCCCTCGCCCTGCGCGCGCAGGTCTGGCCGAAAATCGAAGCTGGTATCATTACCCCTGTCATCCATGCCCGGTTGCCGCTGACACAGGCGTCGCGTGCGCACGAGATGCTCGAGGCCAACGAGGCCATGGGGAAAATTGTTTTGCTGATCAATACGTAACGGGACATAGAACAGATGAGCAGCCGACGCATCATCGATCGTTTCCACGACTGGCAAAAAGACGATGAGCCGCTCGTCCTGGCCACGGTTTATGACACCGAAGGTTCGACATACAGCAAAGCCGGGCAAAGGATCATCATCTCGGTCAACGGTGAATACCAGGGCCTCGTCAGCGGCGGTTGTGTCGAAGGCGACCTGGCCGCACATGCGCACATGGTGTTCGTTACCGGCGACGCACGAACGATCACCTATGATCTGCGCGAGGACGAAAATGCGATCTGGGGTATGGGCGTAGGCTGCGACGGCGTCATCAAAATCCTGTTGCAGCGTCTCGACGCAGCCACAGACTATGAACCGTTCCGCACCATTGCCGAACGCCAGGTTCTGCCCGGCGGCGGCGGCACGTGCGTCACCGTCATTGAAAGCGAAGACAATCACCTGCCGCCCGGTGCAACGTGGGTCGACTGGGGAGACAGTCACCTGGCCTGGCAGATGCCCGATGATCGCAGATCGGCGATCCAGAACCAGAGCAACACCCTGGACAAGATAGCGAAGCCAAAATTACTGCGGCAGCCCTCCCGGGGCGGTGCTTTTACCGCGCTGCACGCGCCGATCGCCACGATACCGCGACTGCTGATTCTCGGCGCGGGCCTGGATGCGGTGCCACTCGTCACGATAGCCAACGAGGTCGGCTGGTTCGTTACCATCGTCGATCACCGCCAGATACGTATCGACGACCCGCAATTCGCCGGCGCCGAACATCGTCTGTGCATCCCGCTCAAGACATTTCCTTCCACCGTCACGCTCGAACACTATGCGGCGGTGGTCGTCATGAGTCACAATCTCGAGGCCGACGGTCAGTATTTGTCACAGCTGACGACCCGTACCGACATCCGTTATATTGGTTTGCTTGGCCCCAGGGCGCGCCGTGACCGTCTCATCAAAACTCACGAACTCGATGATCCGGCATTCATCGCGCGCCTGCACGGCCCGGCAGGCCTGCCGATCGGCGCCTATTCGCCCGAGACCATTGCCCTGTCGATTATTGCCGAGATCCACCAGGTGCTCGATCAGACCCGATAACAAGTCACGCCACAAAAAATATGCCGCAGAAAATCGATCACTTCCGGATAGATGTCCAGACTGCAACCCGGCTGATTGCCGATCACATGCCGACGTACCCGGCAACCGCGGTTCCGCTGGAATCCGCTCGCGGCATGATACTGCGCCAGCAGGTCTGCGCCGAACGTGACCAGCCGCCGTTCGACCGCGTAACGATGGACGGTATCGTCCTGCGTTCATCGGCACTGGACGCCGGCATTCGCTCGTTCCATGTCAGCGGCACGCAGGGGGCCGGTGTCGCGGCGCTGAAGGTTGGTCAGGACGAGAACTGCGTAGAGATCATGACCGGCGCACTGCTGCCGGACGATGCCGACACGGTCATTCCGGTCGAGCGCATCGAGCACGAAGGGAGCGATGTGCAACTCGAAGCAGGCTATGAACCGGTCCCCGGGAAATTCATCCATCGCCGCGGTTCGGATCTGGAAGCCGGCCGGCTTCTGGTCGAACCCGGCGTGGTCATCGGCGCACCCGAGATCGCGGCGTTGACCATATCCGGCTCGGCAACCGTCGAAGTGGCCCGCTGGCCGAAGATTGCCGTCGTGTCGACCGGCGATGAACTCGTCGATGTCGGCGACCCGATCGAACCGTACCAGATTCGTTCGTCGAACGACCTGGCAATCGTCGCAGCACTCGAGAAACGCGGTTGCAGAACCGCCACGCGAACGCACCTGCCCGACATCCAGGAAGCCCTGCGCCGCACGATCGGAGAACTGCACGAGAAGAATGACATTCTCATTCTCAGCGGCGGCGTCTCGATGGGCAAATACGACTACGTGCCGAAAATCATGGATGAACTCGGCATGCAGCTCATCTTCCATAAAATTATGCAACGGCCCGGACTGCCGATGTGGTTCGGCATCAGCACACAGGGCAAACCGGTCTTCGCGCTGCCCGGCAACCCCGTATCGAGTCTCGTCTGCCTCGTTCGCCATGTGCTGCCGGCGATTCGCACGGCACTGGGTGCGACCCGGCCCGAGCGACAAACCGTACGCCTGGGCGAACCCGTCCATTTCGAATCAAACCTGACCTGTTTCATGCCGGTCCGGCTCTGCCTGAATGCCGACAGCGACCTGCGGGCCATGCCCCGGCCGACCAACACGTCGGGAGACTTCGTATCGCTGGCCCGGACCGACGGCTTTGTAGAACTGTGCCGCGAACGCAACGACTTCGATACCGGCGAACCGGTATCGTTCTATCAGTGGTAACCTGCCGATACAATCCGGCAACGCGCACCGAACATGAAAAAGATTCCCGCCATCAAGACCGTCATGACGCCGTTTCCCTATTCCGTAGAACCGGAATCGCCGGTCGAAACAGCGCTCGAAATCATGAATACCCACGGCATCCATCACCTGCCCGTCACCAAAGACGGCGAACTGGCCGGCATTATTTCGAGCCGCGACATCAAGCGCAGAAGAGAACGTGACGATACAGCGTTAAAAGTCAGCGATGTCATGTCCAGGCAGACATACACTGTCGATCTTTCGGAGCGGCTCGACAGCGTGCTGCACCGGATGGCGGAACATCACCTTGGCTCGGTCATCGTCACGCGCAAGGGAAAGCTGGTCGGTATTTTCACGCACGTCGATGCGTATGCCGCATTTGCCGAATTCCTGCGCGAACAGGTACGTCGCTCCGGCGGCGATACGGCGGCCTGACCGGATGTGCAAAAATTCCCGCGAAGCCTCAACACGCAACAAAAGAGATCCGTAAAACCGTGGCCCACGATAATACACAGAAACGAGAATTTATCCCGCTGAACATTGCCGTGCTGACGGTATCGGACAGTCGCACCGAGAAAGACGACAAATCCGGGGCATTGCTGGTCGAACGCCTCGAGACGGCGGGTCATCACAAGGCCGATAAGCGCATCGAGCCCGATGACATCTTCCGGATTCGTGCAACGGTATCGGCATGGATTGTCGATCCGGACATTCAAATCATCATCACCACCGGCGGCACGGGTCTTACCGGACGTGACGGCACGCCGGAAGCCGTCAAACCGCTGCTTGAGAAAACCATCGAAGGGTTCGGTGAATTATTCCGCGCCTTATCGTACGACAGCATCGGCACATCGACGATGCAGTCGCGTGCACTGTGCGGCGTTGCAAACGGGACGTATGTATTCTGTCTGCCCGGCTCGACAGGCGCATGCCGCGACGGCTGGGACAAGCTGATCGAGAAACAGCTGGACTACCGGACCCTGCCGTGTAATCTTGCAGAAATGATGCCGCGACTGACCGAGCAATAAAGATGAATAGAGCAACCGACAATGGCCTCCACGTACACATGTTCGCTGTGCTGTCGGACAATTACTGCTACCTGGTCCACGACCCGGAGACAGACACGACCGGCGTCATCGACACGCCGGATGTCGTGCAGATAGAGGCCGCGCTGGCCGAGACCGGCTGGTCGCTGGACTATATCCTGAACACCCATCATCACTGGGATCATGCCGGCGGCAACCTGCAGCTCAAAGAGAAAACCGGCTGCACGATTGTCGGCCCCCGGGCCGAAAGAGATCGTATTCCGGGCATCGATATAGCCCTGGGCGAGGGCGATACATTCGAACTGGGCAGCAAAATCGCAACGGTATACGACACGCCCGGACACACGAGCGGGCACATCGTCTATCACTTTGCCGCAGACGACATTGCATTTACCGGCGATACGCTGTTCGCACTGGGTTGCGGCCGGTTATTCGAGGGTACGGCGGAACAGATGTGGTCCTCGCTACAAAAACTGATGGCCTGGCCGGACGATACGCTGGTCTATTGTGCGCACGAGTACACCCAGGCCAATGCACAGTTCGCTTTGACCGTCGAGCCGCACAACGAACGACTTGCCGGGCGGGCCAGGCAGATTGATGAACTGCGTCAAAACGGCGAACCGACGATTCCATCGACGATCGGCCTGGAACGCGAAACCAACCCGTTCCTGCGACCGGCCAGTGCCGACCTGCAGGCAACGCTCGGCATGTCCGGCGCGCCGCTCGTCGAGATTTTTGCCGAAACGCGACGGCGCAAGGATAATTTTTGAGCGCACTGATCGACGAGATCGAGGTTCGGTGCCCCTGTTGCGGCGAAGCCATCACGCTCGTTGTCGACCTGTCCGTTCCCGAGCAGGACTACATCGAAGACTGCTTTGTCTGCTGCCGGCCGATTCGGGTCATCTGCCGCACTGACGACGGCGCGTTCGCAGGCATTGACGTCAGCTCGACCGATGGATGACGGACCGGGTGCCTCGTCATGGCTGCCCCTCAATCAGCCGGCCGGGCAAGTCCGGTCGTCGATCAGCCGGGCCGGCATTTCAATCGCCGTTTCAATTGCCGCTGAAAATCATTCTTGCTGAAAAACGCCGATGTAGTCGCGGACGAATTGCGTGAATGAAATCGGCTCGCGTCCGGCGAGCTTCGCAAAGGTATCGGTCACCTTCGGCGTCACGACACCGCCGGCAATTTCCGAAAACAGCTGCATGACCGCATTCAGATGCCATTCACTGGTCAGAAACGGGGCGATCGTCTCGCGGTAGGCAGCCGGATCCTGATTGACATACTCGATCTGCTTGCCGAGCACCTCGGAAAACCGGTCGGCGACATCGTAGAACGACATCAGCTCCGGACCGGTGATTTCATAGCTCCGGCCCTCGTGCCCGGAACCGGCGAGCGTTTCGGCGATCGCTGCGCCGATATCGCGGCAATCCATCATGACGGTCACACCGTCGCCCATCGGCAGATAGAATTTCCCTTCGGTCTTGATCGTAAAGCCGTTGCCCAGCAGATTCTGCATGAAAAAACTGGGACGGATCATTGTCCATGCCATGCCCGAAGCGCGGATATGCTGCTCGACTGCGTAGTGCAAAGCTGCAATCGGATTGGTCGCTTCGGGCAGAGCCTCGAACGACGACAGCTTGACCAGCTGTTGAACGCCGGCCTCGGCAGCCAGGTCGACGAACTGCATTTCCATGGCCTGCTGCTCCTGGCTGTTCGGCAGAATCAGGGCGGCTTTTTCGACACCTTTGAGCGCGCCGGACACCGCATCCCGATCACCGGCATCACCGACGACCAGTTCTACACCGGCTTCTTTCAGCGCTGTTGCCTTGTCGGCATCACGAACCAGCGCGCGCAACGGCACACCCTTCCTGATGAGTTCGCCGGCCACCGCGCCACCGGTTTTGCCTGTTGCGCCCGTAAGCAGAATCATGCTGGTTCTCCCGTTCGATCGTTCAAAAATATCTCCTTTAAATACAGCTGACGGCCCGGCTGTCCCTGATCACCGCACAGGTTATATTATGCGGAGTCCTGTTAACAATGTCAGAAAAATTCATGACAACCGTTCCCCGAACCCTCGCCTTGCCTCCCCATCGCCGCCGGATTCGGCGGCCTGCCCCGTGATTCACGTGTCATTTCGACTAATGACGGTCTGCCGGAACAGCCAACAGGCCAGATGAACGCTTCTTCGAAATACTCACGGCTCGTCCTGACCGAAATCGCCCTGGCGGCACTTTTCATACTGCTCTACATCCTGTTTCTCGGCGCCAGGCCCCTGTTCATCCCCGACGAGGTTCGTTACGGAGAAATTGCAAGGGAAATACTCAGTAACGGAAACTGGATCGTCCCCAGGCTCGATGGTCTGCTCTATTTTGAAAAACCGCCACTGGGCTATTGGCTCAATGCACTGTCACTCCAACTACTGGGCGAGAATCCTTTTGCGATACGCTTTGCAGGCGCGATGGCTGCAGGCGTCTCGGCCTTTACCGTCTATGTGGTCACCCGTTACCTGTTTCGCAATCGTTACACTTCCTTGCTGGCTGTTTTTGTATTTCTGACGATTATTGAAGTACAGGCGATCGCGACATTCGGCGTGCTGGATTCCATCTTCAGCGCATTCCTCAATGCCGGCATTGCGGTTTTCGTCCTGGGTGCGGATGCCGGTGCCGGCCGCAGGAAAATCTACACAATTTGCGCCGGCCTGCTGTTGGGAATGGCCTTCCTGACCAAAGGTTTCCTGGCTTTCGCGCTGCCCTCCCTCATCCTGGTTCCATGGCTGTTATACAGCAAACAGTATGTATTTCTGCTCAGGCACGCCTGGATTACGGTGGGTGCTGCGGTACTGATCATCCTGCCATGGAGCATTGCGATCCACCGCCAGCAACCCGATTTCTGGCATTATTTTTTCTGGGTTGAGCATATTCAGCGTTTTGCCGGCGCACACCCCCAGCACGAGGAGCCTTTTGACTATTTTCTCAGGTTTGCCCCGCTCGTGACGCTGCCGTGGTTTCTCATGGTACCGGCGGCAACCACGGGCCTGATCGAACAGCCGAACGAAACCCGACATCCGTTCGGCGTATCGCTCCTGCTGCTATGGATAATACTGCCGCTGGTTTTCTTCTCGGTCGCGAGCGGCAAATTAATTACCTACATCTTGCCCTGCATGGTTCCTTTCGCAGTACTGATTGCCGCCGGACTCGCCGGCGGACAACCGAATGCACGTTTCACCCGGCCGGGCCTCGCCGTCCTTTGTCTCATCATGCTCCTCATACTGGCCGCACTGCTGTTTGCACAGTTCTCGGGCACCGTACCGGCCCTTTTCAAACCCGGCGAGTCCGGACGACTCGGCGCGGTTGCCGCCGCCCTGGTTTGCGCCGTCGGAATCCTCGTGGCCGGCATTCTCGGGCAGTCGGGGCTATTTCGCTCGCTGGCGAGCGGAATGGCGGTGATTCCCCTGCTGGTCGTACTGCCTCTATCCTTGCCCGATACCGTGCTCGAGAAGAAAGCGCCGGTCGCCTTTCTTCGCCAGGCCGGCGCTTCGCTGCCTCCCGGAGCCATCGTGATTACCAACGGTTCGCTGGTGCGTGCCAGCAGCTGGGCATTGCGACGCGACGATATCTTTATTATCGGCGAAAGCGGCGAATCGGGTTATGGCCTGTCGGCACCCGATGGCAAAGCGCGTTACCTGGGACCCGAAGCGCTTGCAACACTGGTACACCAAAGTGTTACCAGCGGTATCGATGTCCTGATTACATGCAGGAAAGCATGTGGAGTTGAAGGGGTGGTCTCACTTGCCGACGAGGCGGAAAAAAATGCCTACGGCGATTTTCTGTCCTATCGATGGCATGCGGACCGGTCGCTCGATGCGAACGAACAGTAACCGTATCTCCGCCATGGAACGGCTAACAGGCTATTGAAAAACCCTCATGCGGCACAATCCGGCGTTAAAAATTGGCTCACAGTGCTCATGTACTGGCGTGTACACTGCGCTTGTTCGCCAATTTTTGCCTTGTCTTGCGCTCGCCTGAGACTTTTTCATCAGCCCACTAGATCCTTCCTGAAGCGCCGCCGTCAAACATCTCGTGAACCCGGTGCACGATGGCCGTACGGGTGGAAACGTTCAGCTTGTGCCGGATACTCTTCAGATATGCACGTACCGTTTCGACACTCAGGCCGAGATCGCGGGCCATGACCTTGTCCGGATCGCCTGACATCAATGCCTGTAAAACATCGGTTTCGCGCTTGGACAGGCCAAGCTCGTCCCGGACCCTGTCAAACTCGATCCCTTCGGTTGCCGGCTTCGTGACCGGCTCGACGAGTAAAGCGTAAAGCTCCGGGATGAGCCCTTCGACCAGGCCGTAGAAAGGAAAAATCCGCAGACTGAAAAGCTGCCGGTCCAGGATGACCAGCGCACATCTTTCGCCCGGCTTTTCGACCACCAGCCGCTGCACGCTCCGTTCCGTTTCAAACTTGCTCTCAAAAAGAGCCCTGACTTCCTGCAATGCCATTTTGACCAGGCGCAGTTCCTGCCTGGAACCATCGGCGGGCACAGATGACGACTGTAACTCGCAATCCTTGTCAATCACCAGCAACAGAGGCCGATTCCGCTTGCGCAGAATATCGCTCAATTTGAAATGATAACGCTCATCGGCTTCGACCAGATCGATGCCTGTGGTTTCGGCTTTATTATTCTCGTTCGGAATCATTACAGAACTGCCGCACGTCAAATCAAAGATCCGGTCACCGATCGAAAGCAACTGGAATCACTTCTATCATGATAAGCGATCGCAAGACTTATAAGAATATGCCATTGAAATAAATTACATAAATGACTCTCATTCCGGCAGAAAAATATAAAATGTTAAATACCGATCATGCCCGTACCTTTCATGCCCCTCGCAAAAAGCCCGGCAATAGCCGGGCTCTGCAACCATCATTGGACGGCCCGCCCGTTAACAGGCTGTTAATGCGGTGAGCCGCCGGACCGGGTCTTCTTTTTCCGCTCGCGCGAAGTGTGTATGTGCCGGATCTTCCACTCATTTTTTACCTTCGACAGCACCATGGTTGCCTTGCCTTTCATTTCAATCTCGTGCTTCCCGCCCTCGAACTGGTCGCTTTCGATGGTAACGTGCATCTTGTAGTCCATGATTGCGAAAGCCATATCGCCCCGCACATAAGGACGGATATTGGTCAGCCGATAACGGGTATTTTTGAAAAGCGGCAACTCGCCGGCCAGGTGTTTCCGGTAACTCTCCCAGCCCAGATCCTCGTAAGTACCCTCCAGGCTGCTGAAACCGTCGCCGGTTATGACGTATTTCTCTATCTCATCCATATCTCCGGACTGATAGGCAGACGCGTATCCTTCCAGCGCTGCAACCACCCGTTTGCCCTGGGCGCTGAGCGCGGGCTGCATCACCTCGGCGCCATGATCTTCACCCTCGTGCGCCAAAGCCACACCCGTGGCGCCGGCCAGAAAGACAATCAGCGCAACCGCGTTCGATACGCGCCGGACATGAAATAAACGACTTGTCATGGACTTTCCCCAGTTATATTGAAACAGATCCCGCCACCCTGATACCTGATCCACAACCATCGGGCCCGGACACTTGAGTATACTGCAGTCGTGACCGATAATTCGGCACAGATCCCATTAACATAAGAAGGGCTATCATGAAATTCCTGACGTCAGCGCTTATCGTCATTGTCATACTGGGTATCGCTGCAGTTGCATTCGCGTACTCGGGGATATTCAACGTTGCGGCTACAGAGCAACATGACCCGATCACCGGCTGGCTACTCAAAACAACCCGGAGCGAATCGATTGACGCTCGCGCGAGTGCCGTGAAGGTTCCGGATCTCAACGACAAAATGCTGCAACTGGCCGGAATCAATGATTTTGACTCGATGTGCACCGGATGCCATACGGCGCCCGGAAAGCAGCCTTCCCCGGTCGCGAAAGGCCTGAATCCGCCGGCACCGGACCTCGCCGAAGAGGCACTCGAAGAACCCCCGGAAGTATTGTTCTGGGTGACCAAGAACGGTATTCGCATGACCGGCATGCCGGCCTGGGGCGTGACGCACGACGATGATGAAATCTGGCCGGTCATTGCATTCCTGCAGGTCCTTCCCGACCTCGACGGCATGGCCTACCGGGAAATGCTGCATGAAGCAGAGGGCATGGGACACCACGCTCACTGAGCGGCCTATGCCAAAACCGGCAGACTTCACGGTACCTGAAATATCGGTAGCGGGCTTTCGACGGACACACCTCGATTTCATTTTTTAACGTGAGCGGAATTTTCGGCGACTCCATTGCCGTGTCATCCGGCTATTTTTGTGCGCGAAAACACCTTGTACAGAACAGGCAGCACAAACAATGTCAACAAAGTGGATGACACCAGTCCTCCCACGACAACCGTCGCCAGCGGCCGCTGCACTTCCGAGCCCACTCCTGCCGCCAGCAACATGGGAATCAATCCCAGGGCGGCAATGGACGCGGTCATGAGCACCGGCCGCAGCCGTGTCAGCGCCCCCTCGAAGACCGCCCGGTCGGGATCCGTGCCGTCAAGCAGGCGCTGATTGATGGCATTGACCATGACCACGCCATTGAGCACCGCCACGCCAAAGAGCGCGATAAAACCGATCGAACCCGGCACTGAGAGATATTGGCCGGATACAAATAACGCGGCAATCCCGCCGATCAGGGCAAGAGGAACATTCAGCATGATCAACAGTGCCTGCCCGATCGAGCCGAATGCGAAGTACAGCAGCAGAAAAATAAGTCCGAGCGACAGCGGAACCACGATCATCAGCCGTGCCTGGGCGCGCTGCTGATTTTTGAACTGCCCTCCGAACACCACCGTGTAGCCTGCGGGCAGGTCAATCTCGGTATTGATGCGCTCACGCAATTCCTGCACCAGACCGCCCATGTCACGACCTTCGACATTCGACTGGATGACCACACGGCGCTGCACGTCGTCGCGCCGTATCTGCGGCGGACCGGATTCGATCGCAACCTGCGCCACATCGCCCAGCGGTACCCACGCACCGCCCGGCGCCTGCAGGATCAAGCTGCGGATTGCCTCGACGCTGTTGCGATATTGCTTGTCCAGGCGCACATAAATGTCATAACGTTCATTGCCGTTGATCACCTGTCCGGCGCTGACACCACCGATCGCGTCTGAAACCAGTTCCATGACCTGCGCCACCGGGATGCCGTAGCGCGCCAGTGCATCACGATCCGGACGTACCGTTAACTGCGCTTCCCCGGCGATCTGTTCCATCGCAACGCCACGCGTGCCGTCAACCGTTTTAACCAGGGCCTCGATTTCCCGGCCTTTCTCGGCCAGTGTATCGAGATCCGAACCGAACAGCTTGATCGCCAGTTGCGCCTTGACGCCCGACAGTAACTCATCCACACGCGTGGCAATCGGTTGCGAGAAAGAGAACAGCAGGCCGGGATGCACCGACATTTTCTTCTCCATCAATACCTGTAATGCCTTGCGGTCCGGCGCGCTGGTCCACTCGCTGACCGGCTTCATGCCGATATACAGTTCGACATTGGAGACCGGCTCCGGATCGCCTCCCACTTCGGAGCGGCCGATGCGGCTGGAAACATAAAGCACCTCGGGGAATGTCATCACCTCGTGCTCGAGCTTTGCCGCAACCTCGAGTGCGGTATCGAGGCTGGATGAGGGCGCCAGTGTCACACGTACATTGCTCGTGCCTTCTTCCAGTTCCGGCACAAACTCCGTTCCCAGAAACGGCACCAGTGCCAGCGAGCCTGCAAACAGCAGCAATGTGATACCGACAACACGCCTGCGACGTTGCAGGGCCCACGGCAGGGCTTTCCGGTAAAATTTTTCCAGGGGTTTCATTACCAGGCTGTCTTTGTGTTTGACCCCGCGCCGGAACAAATACGTGGCCAAAGCCGGCACCACGACCAGCGCCACCAGTAACGAAGCCAGCATGGCCAATACAATGGAGATGGCCATCGGATGAAATAATTTGCCCTCAACGCCTTCCAGGCTGAACAGTGGCGTAAACACGATGACAATAATCATCACGGCAAAAAAGACCGGACGCCCTACTTCACGGGCAGCTTCCTGGATACGCAGGGCCAAGCCATGGTCATCATGAGCAGCATCATAGGGACGCTCACTGCCTGGCGCTATTTCTTCCCGTGCCTGTCGAAAATGATTGCGGTCCGGCGTACCCAGGTGGCTGAAGATGTGTTCCATCATGACCACGGAACCATCGACCATCATGCCGATCGCAATCGCCAGCCCGCCCAGTGACATGAGGTTTGCCGAAACTCCCCAGTGCGCCATGACCATCAGCGCCAGTCCGATTGAAATCGGCACCGAAATGAGTACGAGAAGGGTCGCTCGCAGATTGACCAGGAACAGCATCAGCACGATCACAATCAGTACGAAGGCCTCGATCAGGGCCCTGGAAACGGTCGTGACGGCTTTATTCACCAGGTCAGCCTGATCGTAGAAAGGTTCCAGGGTAACGCCCTCGGGCAAAGCCGTCTGTATCGCCGGCAAGCGCATCTTTATCCCGTCGATGGTCGCTTTGGTGTTGGCTCCCATGCGCTTCAGCACGATACCGGCCACCACTTCACCAAGCGGTTCGGGGTTACCGTTGGCGTCCCGACGGGTAATCGTGACCGCACCCTGGCGGATTTCGGGACCGAACGTGACCTGCGCCACATCGTGCACATGCACCACCACACCGTCTTTTTCCTTGAGCGGGATGTTGCCGATATCGCGCAGGCCTTCTTCGCCGCTGTGTACCCAGCCCACGCCGCGGACCACCAGCTGTTCCTCGCCCCGGTTCAAATACCAGCCGCCGGCATTGCGATTATTGGCCTCGATGGCTTCGGCCACATCGTCTCCGGTCAACTCGTAAGCCAGCAAACGCCGGGGGTTGAGCCGTACCTGGTACTGACGCACTTCGCCGCCAAAAGACAGCATTTCGGTGACACCATCGACCGGCATGAGCAACAGCTTGACGACCCAGTCGTTGAGGCTGCGCAGTGCGATGATATCGAAGCGCCCGGGATCATCGGCACGAAGAATATATTGAAAGACCTGTCCGAGACCGGACGTATTGGGCCCGATTTCAGGCGTGCCGATGCCCCCGGGGATATCCTCGCGCGCGGCCTGCAGTCGCTCGAATACCAGCTGGCGGGCAAAGTAAATATCGGTGCCTTCTTTGAAAACCACGGTAATGGCCGACAGCCCGGTTTTGGAAATGGAGCGAACTTCTTCGACATCGGGCAATGCATACATCACCGCCTCGATCGGATACGTAATCAGCTGTTCGACTTCCTCCGCCGCCAGTCCCCGTGCCTCGGTATTGATTTGCACCTGTACATTCGTGACATCCGGAAATGCATCGAGGTTAAGCCGGGGTAAAATCAATATCCCGCCGACAATGGCCGCAAGCAGTGCCAGCACGACGAGCAACCGGTTTTCCACTCCCAGGTCGATGAGTTTATTCAGCATGGCTCATCTCCCTAGTGATTGTGAATGGCGAAACCGCGCTTGGCGATTTCCGACTGCACAAAGAAAGCGCCCTTGCTGACGATGCGCGTACCTTCGTCAATACCTCCGACGACCAGCTGCTTGCCGACGGTACGAAGCACTTCGACTTCTTTCGGCTCGTAGCGCCCCGGCCCTTCCTCGACGAACACTTCCCAGTCACCGTCCGGGCTGCGCAATACGGCCGAAACCGGTACGGCGATACCGGAATTTTTTTCTGCGCTTTCGATTTCGACACTGACAAACTGCCCGGGATGTAACTGATCGTCCGGGTTGGCGACCTGCAAACGTACCGAGAGTGTACGAGTGGTCTCGTCCAGGGCATGTCGCGTCTGAATTACTTCGCCGTCCAGCCAGTTCTCCTGTACCTTGATACGGGCCGGGGACCCGACGCTGACATTGAGCGCATCCTCCGGCGTCAGCAGCGCTTTCACCCACAAAGTGGATTCGTCGGTAATGACAAACAACTCACGACCGGGCTGCGCCAGTTCGCCGACGATAAAATCATCGTAGATCACGGTCCCGCGCTGCGGACTCAACAGGATCAGCTCGCCGGTCGCCTTGGATGAATCGCCCTGCTGCAGCAGTGCCCGGGCCTGATCTTCGGTCATCCCGTAGGCGCGAACCCGCGCATAGGCCTGCTGACGCGCCACCTGTGCTTCTATATAGCGCCGTTCGGACACGACCTTGCGTCCCAGTTTCTTTACCCGCTCCCACTCGCGGTCACTGACCAGCAATTCACCCTGTGCCCGGGCCACCTCGACACTGGACAGGGTCACCAACGGCTGGTCCGGCACCACCGAATCTCCGAGACGAGCATGGCGGGCAACAATCTGTGCCGCAACGCGCGGCGTCACCTTGGTGGTCTGATAGGCATTCAGCGTCACTTCACCGGGAGCTATCAATATGTCGGCCACCTCGCTGCGCCGTAGAGGCATGGTTTCAATCCCGGCCACCCGGATTTGCTCTGCCGTCAGTTCCACCACATTTTCTTCATGACCGCCTCCTTCTTCGTTGTGATCTTCCCCGGCCAGTGCCGGGAAAGCATTGAAGGCCAATACGAGACAAATCACCCCGAATCCAAGAATATTCATGACAAAACGCTCCAATAGAAATCCGGGTACAGAGACATTCACGATGTCATTCCCCGGGCCGATCACGGGACTCTCCATTACGGCCCTGTGCGTATAACGATTCATCGCAGTACTCCCTGACCGAGCCAGGCATCGACCTGACCCGATGCCCAGAGCCACTCAAACCAGGCGCGCCATAACGCCTGGCGCAGATCGAGCGCACTTTCCTGAACGTCGAGGGTTTGTCGCAATTGCACGAGGTACTCGGTGGTACTCAGTTCACCGACTTGCCACAGTTGCTGCAATTGCTCGGTCTGACGCGTGAGGCTCGATTGCCCGGTTTGCTCCCAATCTCTCCATGCTCCACGCGATAGTTCGTAGCGCTCGGCCGCACTGACAAGACGTGCACGAGCTCGCTGCATCAGATCATCGTAGATTTGTCGCGCCTGGTTACGCTGTGCCATGGCCGCGGTCACCTCGTGCCTGAAGCGATTGCGGACAAACAGGGGGAATGTCAGATTTATGCCGATCAGGGTCGAACTATCCTCTTTACCGCCCGCCCCGCTGATGGTCGGGTCCGGTCGGCGCTCTCGCCGGCGCAGATCGACCACCGCATTGGCCGCATCGACCCGGCGTCGTGCGACCAGAACTTCGGGCAATTCCATCACCAGCTGCTGCGGATCCGCCGCTCTGCCCGGCAATACCGGCATTTGATCCGGCAAGGTCGGCCATTGCGCCGGCGGTGAACGCGGCGTAAGACTGCGCACCGCCTGCCTGGCTTCGGCGAGCGCGGCGCTGGCAGTTGCCTTGCGGATGCGGGCATCGGTAAAGGCCAGTGTCGCCAGGTCCAGTTCGACCTGACTCAAATCCCCGGCCTCGAAACGACGTTTTGCCAGGGTCGCAAACTCATCCATCAGGGCGCGACGCGCCTCTGCCAGGCTCTCGCGTTCCAGTCCGGTCTGGTGCTGTGCAAGTCCATCGAGCAAATCGATGATGACTTTCCACCGCACCGCGAGATATTCGGCCTCGGCCACCAGGCGATCCGATTCGGCGACTGCAGTACGGGCTTTTCGTTTGCCGCCCCAGTCCAGGGTCTGGCTGATGCCGATCGAACGTGTATCCGAGGCGGCATTTTCCAGATCCAGGGAAAGCTCCGGGTTGTACAACGGCCGCGACGCGGCATCGCGATTGGCGCTGCTCGCCTCAAGTGCAGCCCGTGCGGCCTGCACCCGGGGGTTGGACTCGACGACGGATTGCACAAATTGAATCAGGGCCGGATCGGCGTACGCGGTGCCTGCTGTATCGGCACCGGTTGCCAGCACAGCATGAGAAAGGAATATCAGGCCCCCCAATAACGGGAATAACCCACAGAATGGCTTTTGCATAAATCATCTTCCGTATTCGGTATATCAACGCGCGCACCGTATCCGACACGGTGCGTGCGAATTAACGAAAAAATGATTCAGACAGTAGGTGGTGGTGTCGGTGGCGCGAGGGCCAAATGACGGAGGTGCCGCGAACGTGCGATGAAACGATCACCGGCCGTCATGGTCAGGGTGATCGATACGACCTGAGCGGGGATACTCGCCACATGGTTGTGATAACAATGTGCGCAATAGCCAATGTCGGCATCCTGGGCGGGCATGGCATCCGGTGAAATGACCGCGTAGGCAATCAGGACATGCCCGGACTCGCCGTCGTGCGGCTGCCCCTTGATCGCAAGATCGGCAGCGCCGTCCAGGCTCATGAAGAGCATGGAAAGAATCACGAAATTGCAGATGAAACCTCTCATGTGGTCATCAGGTTACACCAAAACCTGGCAGCAATGCGAATCCGGCAATCGGCAAACATGCCGCTTTCGATCCGGGCTTTTATAATGACGACCGCTGGCTGCATACTTTCGATACCATGTGACTGATACAGGCGGCAGCACCAACCGATGTGCACAGGCCCGTCTTCCTGATTCCTGCTTGGGAGAAGTGACGATGAACAAATTCAATTACGGTTTCGGCAAACGGGTCGACGTGACATTTGACGACGCCGTCGAACGGGTGATCGATGCGCTGCAAGCGGAAGGATTCGGCGTACTGAGCGACATCGATGTGGCGGCCACGCTGAAAAAGAAACTGGGCGAGGATATGCCCCCCTATCGCATTCTCGGCGCCTGCAATCCCCCGCTGGCCCATCGTGCGCTGACCAGCGAACCTTCCATCGGATTATTACTGCCGTGCAACGTGATCGTACGGCAGGACAATGACGGGGCGGTTCACGTAGAGATGATGGACCCGTCCGCCGTACTCGAACTGGTCGGAAACCCGGGGGTGAACGAGATCGCCATCGAAGTGCAAAACCGGCTTGAACGCGTGCTCGCCACATTGCCATAGCCCGTTTTCACTCATCGGACAAATTCGACGAATACCTCGATCAACGAACCGGCCCGGGCACGGGTGAATGGGGCAAAACCGGGATAGACCGGGCACTGAAACGGCCCTTGTCCTGCCTCTCAACCCGAATCCGGGTTGAGAGGTATACTGCAAGACCCTTGATCAGGGAGCGTCATCGCAGATGACCAAACCGACTCAACAGCCTGAGCAACGTTCTGCACTGACCGATCCGGTCTGCGGCATGCCGGTCATCGCCGAAACTGAACACCGGTATCTGCACGGCAGCGTCGAATATCTGTTTTGCAGCTCTTCGTGCCGCGAGAAATTCGCTGCCGACCCGGAGCAATTCCTGCAACCGGAAGCCAGTGAGCCGACCGAGCGGGCCGCTACTGCCGAATACTGCCCGGACGACAGCTGCAAAATCGATACCTCTCTCTATACCTGCCCGATGCATCCGGAGGTCCGACACGCGGGTCCGGGCAGCTGCCCGAAGTGCGGCATGGCGCTGGAACCCATGACCGTAGCACCCCTGACGACACGCACCGAGTACACCTGCCCGATGCATCCGGAAATTGTCCAGGATCATCCCGGCAACTGCCCCAAGTGCGGCATGGCGCTGGAACCGCGTACGATAGAAGCCGAGGAAGACACCAGCGAGCTGGATGACATGACCCGGCGCTTCCGGGTCAGCGCCGCATTGGCCATCCCGGTCTTCATCAGCGCCATGGGTGCCGAGTTCTGGCCGGCAGCCGCGGCGGAACTCATTGCGCCGCGCACCCGCCAGTGGTTCGAGCTGATCCTGGCGACGCCGGTGGTCCTGTGGGGAGGCTGGCCGTTCCTGGTCCGCGGATGGCAGTCCGTTCAAACCTGGAATCTGAACATGTTCACGCTGATCGGACTCGGCATCAGCGTGGCCTGGGTTTACAGCCTGACCGGCGTCCTGTTTCCCGGTATTTTTCCCGACTCCGTACGCAATGCAGCGGGCGTCATACCCGTCTACTTCGAAGCCACGGCCGTCATCGTTGCCCTGGTATTGCTCGGCCAGGTACTGGAGTTACGCGCGCGCAGCAGTACCAATGCCGCGATCAAGGCCCTGCTCGGACTGGCACCCAATACCGCGCGCATCGTGCGCGCGGACGGGTCCGAGGAAGACGTTGCGCTGGAACAGGTGCAACCTGGAGACATCCTGCGGGTGCGCCCGGGTGACAAAATCCCGGTGGATGGAACCGTGCAGGACGGCGAAAGTAACGTCGACGAATCCATGGTGACCGGCGAGCCCCTGCCGGTCGAAAAAAAACCGGGTGACAAACTGATCGGAGCGACGGTCAATGGCACCGGCAGCCTGCTGATGCGTGCCGAAAAGGTCGGAGCCGATACACTGCTGGCGCAGATCGTGCAGATGGTTGCCGAGGCACAACGCTCCCGGGCGCCGATACAAAAGCTCGTGGATATCGTGGCGGGCTATTTCGTGCCGGTCGTGGTCATCACCGCCATTGTCACATTTGTTATCTGGCGGTTCTGGGGGCCGGAACCGGCGCTGGCCCACGCCGTGATCAACGCGGTGGCGGTATTGATTATTGCCTGCCCGTGCGCGCTGGGACTGGCCACGCCGATGTCGATCATGGTCGGCACCGGCAAGGGCGCCATGATGGGCGTATTGATCAAGAATGCCGAGGCACTGGAAGTATTGCGCCATGTAGACACGCTGGTTGTCGACAAGACCGGCACGCTGACCGAAGGCAAGCCCACGCTGGTATCGGTGACGGCGGCCGAAGGTTTCCGGGAAGACGACGTGTTGCGCCTCGCCGCCAGCCTGGAGCGCGGCAGCGAACACCCGTTGGCCGAGGCGATCGTGCGCGGCGCACAGGACCGGGACGTTGCGCTGTTGCCGGTTGGTGATTTTGAATCCGTCACCGGCAAGGGCGTCACCGGCACCGTCGATGGACAGGCCGTGGCACTCGGCAATACCGGGTTACTGGAACGCCTGGGTATCGATCCGTCCGGTTTGCCGGAGGCGGCCGAAGCCGGACGTGCCGAAGGACAGACGGTCATGTTCGTCGCGATCGATGGTCGGGCGGCCGGACTCATTGGCGTAGCCGATCCCATCAAGGCGTCCACGCCGGAGGCCATCAGGGACCTGCATGCAGAAGGCGTCAGGATAGTGATGTTGACCGGTGACAGTCGCACCACGGCCGAGGCCGTGGCAGCAAAGCTGAACATCGACCGGGTCGAAGCCGAAGTACTGCCGGACCGCAAGGCCGAGATTGTCAAAAAACTGCAATCCGAAGGCCGACTGGTTGCGATGGCCGGCGACGGCATTAATGACGCCCCGGCACTCGCCCAGTCTCATGTGGGCATTGCCATGGGCACCGGCACCGATGTCGCCATGGAAAGCGCCGGCGTTACGCTGGTCAAAGGCGACCTGCGCGGCATCGTGCGCGCGCGGCGCCTGAGCCGGGCCACCATGCGCAATATCCGCCAGAATCTGTTTTTTGCCTTTGTCTATAACTCGCTGGGCGTACCGGTAGCCGCCGGCGTGTTGTACCCGGTCTTCGGCCTGTTGCTGTCACCGATGATTGCCGCTGTCGCCATGAGCTTCAGCTCCGTATCGGTGATCGCCAACGCGTTACGGCTGCGCAATATTCGCCTGTGAAGCATTGCGCGCCTCGTACCAGGCTTTCGAGTGATTGACGATTTTCACGACCGACAGCATCACCGGCACCTCGATCAGCACACCGACAACCGTGGCCAGTGCGGCTCCCGATTGCAATCCGAACAGGCTGATCGCCGCCGCGACGGCCAGCTCGAAAAAATTACTCGCGCCAATCAGCGCGGACGGTCCGGCAACGCAATGTGCCACTGCGAATCTGCGGTTCAGCAAATAAGCGAACCCCGAGTTGAAATACACCTGGATGATGATCGGTATGGCCAGCAATACGATGACCATCGGCTGCAGCAGGATTTGCTGGCCCTGAAAACCGAACAACAAAACCAATGTGGCGAGCAAGGCCAGCAGAGATAATGGGTTCAACCACGCCAGCGTCCGCTGCAGTGCCGGCTGCCCGCCCTTGCTGATCAACCGATAACGCCAGATCTGGCTCGCGACAACCGGCAGCAGGATGTAAAGCGCCACCGACAGAACGAGCGTATTCCATGGCACGCTGATCGAAGACAGGCCCAGCAACAAACCCACGATCGGTGCAAAAGCGAACACCATGATCGTATCGTTTAACGCGACCTGTGTCAGCGTGAAGTTCGGCTCGCCGTTGGTCAAATTGCTCCAGACGAACACCATCGCCGTACACGGGGCGGCGGCCAGGATAATCAGGCCTGCCACGTAGGAATCGATCTGCCCGGCCGGAAACCAGTCTACAAACAGGTGCCGAATAAAGATCCAGGCCAGCAAAGCCATCGAAAACGGCTTGACGGCCCAGTTGATAAATAACGTAACGCCGATGCCGCGCCAGTGTTCGCGCACATGCGACAACGAGGTGAAATCGACCTTGAGCAGCATCGGAATGATCATCAGCCAGATCAGGACCGCTACCGGCAGGTTGACGCTGGCGATTTCGAGCGCACCGGCCGTGACGAATGGACCCGGGAAGAAATGGCCAAGCCCAATGCCCGTCACAATGCACACAAAGACCCAGACCGTCAGATAGCGTTCGAACACGCTCATCGGATTGCGTGCCGAACCGGCGATAACTGTCTCGGAGAGTTCGCTCATCGTTCCATTCCTGTTGTTGCAGCCGGCTCGGCCGGACGTGAGCCGATATCGGCCAGGCGTTGGCGCAGGTTTTCGCCATCCAGGGCGTCGAACGGCAAACGAACGAATGCGCCGATCCGGTCAAGCAATGTCCGGTAGGTCTCGACGAAAGCCGCCTGCTTCTCCGCCGGACTGCCCGGCGCGGCTGCCGGGTCGGCCAGGCCCCAGTGCGCGGAGACCGGGTGTCCCGGCCAGACCGGGCAGGCCTCATTGGCGGCGTTGTCGCAGACAGTGAAAATAAAATCCATCTGTGGCGCACCGGGCCGTTCGAATTCATCCCAGCTCTTGGAACGCAACTCGCCGGTCGGATAACCGGCCTGCTCAAGCAGCCGCAACGCATGGGCATTGACCTGGCCGGCCGGGTGACTGCCCGCGCTAAAGGCATGAAAATGCCCGGCGCCGAGCCGGTTGAGCACGGACTCGGCGATAATGCTGCGTGCCGAATTACCGGTACACAGAAACAGCACGTTGTAAGTATTGTCGTTCTGCATGTCGTTTAACACCCGCAGGCCACGGCATCGAAGATCGGGGCACAAATGGCGGCGTCGCCCCGGCAACAGTCCTGCAACAGATAGATCAGCAACTCGCGGATGCCTTCGTAGTGGGCGCTATAGCGAATCGAGCGACCTGCCCGAACGCTCTGAATCAGCCCGGACCTGGCCAGCACCGCCAGGTGGGTCGACATCGTGTTTTGTACCACCGCGAGCGCATCGGCAATCTCGCCGGCTGCCAAACCGTCCGGGCCGGCCTTGATGAGCAAGCGCAAGGCGGCGAGACGCGTTTCGTGTGACAAGGCGTCAAAAGCCGTCACCGCATTTTTAATATCCATATATCGAGAATTATCGATATTTATTCGGATGTCAAGTCTGGATTCACATCGACCGGCTCTGTTTGCTGCATGTGCGGCCTGCCGGCGGTGCAGGCGTGCCCGGCTCAGGGATTCACCGCGCCGAACAACGCCTCGATGATCGGGCAATCCGGGACCAGGCCACCCTGGCACTCGGCCACCATGGACTGTAAGACGCTCTGCATTCTGTCCAGATCGGCCAGTTTTGCGCGAACATCCTCCAGATGTACCAGGGTCCGGTCACGAATTTGCGCGCATGTATAGTTCCCGGCATCGACCAGGCCGAGCAAGCCGCGGATGTCGTCGAGCGTAAACCCCAATTCCCGACACCGGCGAATGAACGATAAGCGCTGCAAGTGGGTCTGATCGTAAATACGGTGCCCGCCCGCACTACGGGGTGGCGCCGGCAGCAAGCCGATTTTCTCGTAATAGCGAATCGTCTCGGCGTTGACGCCGGTCTGTCGGGCCAGCGAACCACGCGAATAGGTTTCAGTTTGAGAATTCATGAGAAAAGCCCTTGCACCTGTAGCTACTACAGGGTCTATGATAGAAAATCAGTATCGGGAGTCAATTGCTTTCGGCCCGGCCGGACCGTGCCGTGATGGAGAAAATCGCATGGACAGCGCACTCACGCCCAGCAACGACAAAAAGAAAAGCCTGGCCGCAGCGGGCGGCATCATCGGCGCCGTTCTGGCGTCGACGTGTTGCATCGGTCCGCTGCTGCTCCTGACGCTGGGCGTCAGCGGTGCGTGGATCGGCAACCTGACCGCACTGGAACCGTATCAACCCTATTTCATCGCTGCTACCGCCGTCTTTTTAGCCACGGGTTTCTGGCAGGTGTACATCAAACCCAAAAAGGCCTGCAAAGCCGGTTCGTATTGCGCCAGCCCTGCCTCCGATCGCGTCGTAAAGACGGCGCTGTGGGTGGCAACGGTCCTGGTCATCCTCGCATTGACCATCAATTGGTGGGCCCCACTTTTTTACTAAACAGGAGAGTCATCAACATGAAATGCAATTCCCCGCTGATCCACGGCCTGCTGCTGGCCGGACTGCTTGTTTTCGGTTACGCGAACATGGCCGTTGCCGCGCCGTCCTCACCCGGTGCACAGGCCGCGGCTGCAACGGAACAAACCCGCACCTTCGCCATCGAAAACATGACCTGCCCGCTCTGCCCGGTCACCGTGCACAAAGCCATGACCAACGTCGACGGCGTGAAGTCGGTCGACGTGGATTTCGACGCCAAGACCGCAACTGTCAGGTTCGATCCTGCCGTCACGACCGTCGAGGAGATCGCCCGCGCCTCGACGAACGCAGGTTACCCGGCCACCGTATCTGCAGGAAGTTGATTACAGCGGCGCCCTGTTGCGGCATCACTCGCCTGAGCGGCATCGGCCATGAGTGAAGACTGCTGCAGTCGCGGTGTGCGGAAAGACGATCATTTCGATCTGATCGTGGTGGGCGCCGGATCGGCCGGCTTTTCGGCGGCCATCACGGCGGCCGAACTGGGCGCACACGTGGCCGTCATCGGTTCCGGCACGATCGGCGGCACCTGCGTGAATGTCGGCTGCGTGCCTTCCAAGACGATGATCCGGGCGACAGAAGCCATCCACCATGCCAATACGGCCGGGCGTTTCGACGGTGTCAGCGCACACGCCGAAATCACCGACTGGCAGGCGCTGGTCCGCCAGAAACAGCAACTGGTCGATGAACTGCGTCAGGCCAAATACCTCGACGTGTTGCCGACTTACGACGGCATCGACTATCTCGAAGGCGAGGCACGCCTGGTCGACGGCGGCGTAACACTCGACGGTGAAATCATTCGCGCCGGGAAAATCATTATTGCCACCGGCTCCCGCCCGGCCGTACCTGCCGTACCCGGAATCGAGGACGTGGAAGTCCTGACCAGCACGAGTGCACTCGAACTCGAACACCTGCCCGCTTCATTGATCGTGATGGGCGGCGGCTATATCGGCTGCGAACTGGCACAAATGTTCCGGCGCGCGGGGGTTGCCGTCACGCTGGTCACCCGCCGGTCATTGCTGGCCGACGGCGAACCGGAGATCGGCGCGGCGCTGACCGAATATTTTCGCCGCGAAGGCATCGTTGTCTGCGATCATCTGGGCTACCGGAACATCGGCAAGACCGACTCGGGGATCGACCTTACGATCGAACAGCAAGACGGCCGGCGAACCCTTTCCGCGGAACGTTTATTGATAACGGCCGGGCGACTCGCCAACACTCAATCGTTACACCTCGAAGCCGCGGGTGTACAACTGAACGACAACGGCGGTATCCGGGTCGACGAGCAAATGCGGACCAGCAAACCCGGCGTGTACGCGGCCGGCGATGTCACCGGACGGGATCAATTCGTCTATATGGCAGCCTTCGGCGCCCGGATTGCCGCGACGAATGCCATGAGCGGCGACCACCTGCGCTACGACAACTCGGTGATGCCGGCCGTGGTCTTTACCGATCCGCAGGTCTCGACGGTGGGCCTGACGGAAGCCCGGGCACGCGATGCCGGTTTCACCGTGCGCACTTCGGTCCTGCCGCTGCAACACGTGCCACGCGCCCTGGCGGCTCGCGACACGCGGGGACTGATCAAGCTGATCGCCGATGGCGACAGCCGCCGACTGCTCGGCGCTCATATCATTGCACCGGAAGGCGCCGACAGCATTCAAACTGCCGCCATTGCGCTGAGTCAATGCCTGACCATCGATCAACTGGCGCAGATGATTTTTCCTTACCTGACCACCGTCGAAGGACTCAAACTGGCCGCACAGACATTCGACAAGGACGTGGCAAAACTGTCCTGTTGCGCCGGCTGACCGATACCCGGCATCAATGCAACCGTGCCGCTCCGATTCATCATGAATCACTCGTATTAACCGGAGTCGAACGACCACACCCGCGCACGGCAACCAGGCCCGCCAGGGCCATCGCCGTGATGGCAGCACCGCACAGAAAAGTACTGGACGGGCCGTAGCGATCCCAGAGCAAACCGGCGATGACGTTGCCGCCCAGTAACGCCAGGCCGGTAACGAGATTGAAAATACCGAAAGCGGTACCGCGAATGTGCGGCGGCGTGGTATCGGTGACCATGGCGGTCAGCAGGCCCTGGGTCAGTCCCATATGCAGACCCCACAGGACAGCACCGGCCATGACCTGCCAGACACCTGTCGCCATGGCCAGAACGACATCCGCCGCAATCAGGATCAGAAACCCGAGCGCCAGGACGAAGCGCCGATCCATCCGGTCCGACAGGGAGCCGGCCGGATAGGCAGAAATCGCATAGACGACATTCATGACAATGAATACGATCGGCACGAAAGCCATGGCCAAACCCACATTCGCGGCGCGCAGCACGAGGAATGCTTCGCTGAACCGGGCCACTGCCAGAACGGCGCCAACGATGACCAGCCACCAGTAAGCCGTGCCAATTTTGTGCAGATCCTGAAAACGGATGACATGACGCACACCGTCCACGGGCCGGGTTGCTGCCGGTTCCCTGACGACGGCGATCAGGATCGCAAGGCTGATAAATGCAGGAATCACCCCGATCCAGAAAACCGCCTGGACATCGTTCGCCAGGACGATCATGAACACCATCGCCAGCAACGGTCCGGTGAATGCGCCCACCGTGTCCAGAGATTGCCGCAATCCATAACTCGCCCCGCGCAGATGCGGCGGCGCCAACTCGCCGATCAGGGCATCGCGGGGTGCGCCACGTATCCCTTTGCCGATTCGATCGATGAAACGCGCGGCAAGAACCCAGGTCACGGAACCGGCCAGGGGAAACAGCGGCTTGGAAACCGCCGCCAACCCGTAACCGATCACGGTCAGCAGCTTGCGCCGGCCCAGGTAATCGCTGAGCGAGCCGGAAAAAACCTTGGCCACTGCCGCCGTCGCCTCGGCCACCCCTTCGATAAGACCAAGGGAAAGGGCACTGGCGTTGAGTACGGAGACCAGGAACACCGGCAGCAGGCTATGAATCAGCTCCGAAGAGGCATCCATAAACAGGCTGACAAAACCCAGCGCCCAGATGCCCGCGGGGATTGCGCGCAGGCCGGTCCCGGCCGACCGGCCTTCAGGAGAGCCGGGATTCTTCAATGACGCTGCCTTTGCCGGCGGATGTAACGGTCACCCTGACGCAAATCCGGCTGAATTTGCTTCGTCAGGTTGCAGGTTTCTCGATGACGAATATCAGAAATGGCCACAATGGAACTCCGATACGCTTTAATAAAAGAACTTTTCCGCCTGCGTTCTCCAGGGCAGGAAGAACATTGACCGATCGACACCCCACCGACAGCCGGGGAAAACGCCATGCGATATCTTCAACCCGGTCAGCGAAATACTTTACAACCCTGTTTTCAGGTTCCGTCGAATGCCCGACACCGACTCGCCCTCCTGGTTTCGTCACCCGATACAGCTCCAATGCGCCTTTTACCGGATCATACAGGGGGCACAGGCTATACGTTGAAAGCACAACGTCAAAACGATTATCGTTGAAAGGCAAATGAACCATATCCCCGGTTTGATATGTAACTCTTTCTCGCAGATTCTCACGACAGACCTTTTCTCTTGCGACACGAAGCATGTCTTCACTGAGGTCAAAGAGAGTGACGTTGCCAGTCGGTCCCGCCTTCCTGGCTGCCAGGATCCCGGTAGTTCCGGTACCGGAGCCACAGTCTAATACTGCATCACCTTCTTTTACAGAATTCTCGAGCAGTATTCTCCTGCCTTTATGATCCGCACCGAAAGTAACGAGAGCATGCTGGAAATCATATCGTGTTGCGATATAACCGTAGATACCTTTTAATTTTTCTGTGCTGAGTGCCTTGCGCATCCACCGATCACCTTTGCATGTAACGTCGGGCATGAGTGGCAGACGTGGCTTCATGCCCCGCATCGGACCGCCCTGCCACCGACCGAATACCGGCTCGAGAATCCCCATGCGCCGACTGTACTGAAAACGTCCTTCAGTTTCGAAGAAAAACACTTTGGCCACCGAATACTGCTTCGAGGCATGCTGTGGCTGCAGCTTTTCACTTCACTCGTGATGCAAAGCCCGCCGGGACGAAGTATCATTGGCGCCGGCCAGCAGTTGGGCATGACCACCATGCGGAATATGTGCCCGCCAAAAACGCAGAATTCTCGCTTAAGCCATTGATTTAAAAGAAGTGCGCCCGTAGCTCAGTTGGATAGAGTGTCTGGCTACGAACCAGAAGGTCGGGAGTTCGAATCTCTCCGGGCGCGCCAATTACTAATGGTCCAGAGTATCGAAGTTTCGAAAGTGCCTAATAAAATGGGCAGTGCCTAATAAAACCATGCGGATTCCTCATCGGCATATTTATTCGAACAACTCGAAATCCTTGAGAAATTCACCCAACCCTTCCGCCTGCACCACGAATATCGTGCTCTCTTTTTCTTTGGCTACGTCCACCCGGTTACTGAAGTCTTCCGGATTGAAACCCCTTTCACGCGCAGACAGCTGCTTTCTAAACCGAACAAAGGGAACGGTCATCGTATCCGCATCGTCAACGCTGCCGCTGGCCAAGGACAGGTTTTCCGCAGAAAACCTTACAAGCCGAAGCTCAGCCGTTGTAACAATCACGCTGAAATAGAAGCGCAAATCCCGCATAAGGTCTGGACGAAAATCGCGTTGCTCGTTTGCAAACCCCTCGGTTGCAGAAATAAGCTCTCCTCCAATTCTCTCGATCATTGTATTACGATCGTTGTCAGACTGACCTCTAACGGCACAATAACTGGCCTGGGAACACACCGGATGCAAATGATGGTCTTCCCAGCCATTGCGCTGAAATTGACCGTCGCTATAGTCTGTGACCCAACCCTTGGCAATATTCCTAGACTCGCCATCACCTTTTCGATTCAAGAAAACCCAAGTGGCATCCCGTGGTCGCTTGCACTCAATCACCAAGAATATTGTTCTGTGACGGTTTCGAACAACAATATCTATGTATCCACTCTGCTGGTCCCGGCGGTTGAACCACGCGTGCTCCGAATAGCAAACGTTCCAACCTTGTTCAGATTTTAGATCGGCAACGTGCTGTTCAACCGCTATTTGAAACGGGAAACCAGACTCGTTGGCGATCCTTATATAGTCGGAGTCATTGGCCATAGCTACTCATTATCTTGCTTTTTCTATCGCAATGGTCGAACGGATGCTGGCTTCCGCCGATAATACATCTCTGTTGTGGCTGGATCAGCATGCCCCAGCCGCTCTGCAGCGGCCTGCAGGCTGTCATCTGACTCTGATTTCGCCCGCAGGTCTTGGTACCTTTTTGGAATGTCCGCGACTTGGAGAACAAGCTTTTTAGCTTCAAAATTTTCTACAATGACCAGCGCTGCCATTATGCGTTGCACGGCGACACACCGAACGAAAGAACCGGGAAGACACGACCGAAGGTTATTGATCTGCATTCCTACCGCTGGCGTAGTCAATGCCGAGGCCTGTATAACCTGCCGATCGCCGCTTGAGTAGGAATTCGCCACAGTCAGGTGCGAATGGCAAATACTGCGCCACAACGATATTCTGCCTACTCAACATCGAATAAGATATCAACCAAACCGGTACCCAAAGCTACGCACCGTTTTCAATAAATGTTCGCAATTATAGGGTTCGAGTAATGCTCGGATACGACGCACATGCACATCAACGGTACGTTCGCAAATCTCATCGGGCTGTTGATGCCATACTTTTTCAAGAAGTTCCTGGCGGTTGTACACTCGTCCAGGATGTTCCATAAAAAATAACATCAAACGAAACTCAACAGGGGAAAATCGAATCTCCTGCGTATTGATACACACCTGATGAATATTCTTGGTAAGACTGATCGGCCCAATCGTAATGCAATCGTCCAGCGCCAGCGCCGCAGGACGTCTCAAAACAGCATTGACGCGCGCAAATAATTCTTCCGGAGCACAGTACTTCGCGAGATAATCATCGGCACCATTCTCTAGCAAGCTTGCCATTTCATTGACATCCAAACTATCGCTGACAATCAAAATACGCACAGAGGCCAAATCTTTTGAATGTCGGAGGGTATGGAGAATATTGCGTCCGGACATATCGGGAAGAGTCGCAGCGCTGACCAATAGATCATACTGGTCGGCACGAAGCATCTTCAGAGCAGCGCTGCCTGTGCCAGTCGCATTGACAGTATGCCCAACATCCTTGAGAGCGCTGCACAATGAACGACGATCAGTATCGCTTGCATCTACAATAAGTATCTTCGTCAATTCAGGATCCTAAATTTCAACAATGATTCCAACTTGCAATATAAGCAAACTAAGATTGCTATTTCATTACAATATTGTTAAGAAACTGCATTGGGCGACAGCTACTTTCGATTTTGAAATGCGGTGAGACTCGATCGGAAATATCTTAATTCCTTTGTTTTCATAAATTATCTCCCATCCTAATCCACTGTTCAAAGTAAAGTGCTCCGGAAAAATCGTCCAAATTCAGTCAGAGACCGGAATGTAAATGGTGAGATTTCGAGGTCGCTCAGACGCCAGCCAAAACACCAGCATATAGGCTTGCATGAGCGATCGAGTAGCCCAGCAGCACTCCTGCAAGTACATCAGAAGGATAATGCAAGCCCAGAACAACCCGCGATAGCGCAACGCTGATCGCATACGGCAACATCAGCAGTGCAATGTGAGGAAAGTACTCGGTCAGCATAACGATGAAAACGATAGAATGCATAGTGTGCCCCGACGGAAAACTGTATCGATCCAGGGGTTCTGTTAACGCGAATACTTGGGACTGTGACAGACAAGGTCGCTCGCGCGCCAACCATTTTTTCAGCAACTTGTATACCATGACGGCGATCAGCGCAGTGATGGACATATGAAGTGTTGGCCCGATTGCCGAACTACCAAACACGATTGGAAGAACTAAGAGCATTACGAACCAGGCGACACCGTCTCCGAGTCGACTGACGATCGAGAAGTACCAGCGAATCAGGTTATTTCTGGCTACCCGATTACACAAGATGCACGTCTCCATTTCCAGTGCGTCTAGTCGCGCAAACCCACGTTCCAAGATTAAGAAGGCCATGATTATTTTCCAGTATCCTATAGAGTCCTCACTAATATTCAGAGGGTTAGATGACGATTCAATGAAAATTCATTGAATGTTCCGTGACACTAGCAAGTTAATAATTTCTTAATGGAATTGAGACCAATTCGTAACAATGCAAATCAACAATCTGGACATGCGTATTGCGATTGTTACGGATGCGTGGTGCCCTCAGGTGAACGGTGTCGTCACGACGCTATCAAAGACCAGCGAAACGCTGAACACACTCGGCCACCACGTTCACATTGTTAACCCTCAGGAATTTCGGTCATTCCCTTGCCCGTCCTATCCGGAGATTCGCCTAGCCTGGCGCCCGTATGCAAAGGTCCGGAATCAACTCGACTCTTTCTCGCCTGACAGAATTCACATTGCGACAGAAGGGTCTTTAGGGCTCGCTGCCCGCAAGTACTGTCTGCGTAATAAGTTCCAATTCACGACCTCCTATCACACTCAGTTTCCCCAATACGTACGCAAGCGATTCCCCATTCCGCTTGCCGCAAGCTATCACTATTTACGCTGGTTTCACGGGGCTGGAACGCAAACGATGGTCGCGACGCTGCAGCAGGAACGTGATTTACTCGAAAACGGTTTCAAGCGAATCGTTCGCTGGTCGCGAGGCGTCGATGCCGACCTGTTTCGCCCGGGTGATCCTGGGTTTCTTCTCGAACATCGACCTGTCTGGATCTATGTGGGCCGCATCGCTGTCGAAAAATCACTCGAACGCTATCTCGAGCTGAACCTCCCGGGCACAAAGCTGGTGATAGGCGATGGGCCGGCCCGACCGAGCCTCGAGGCCCGATTTCCAGCTGCGCGCTTTCTCGGATACAAGTTTGGCGCTGAATTGCAAGCCTATCTGGGAGCTGCTGATGTTTTTGTCTTTCCAAGTCGTACAGATACGTTCGGTATCGTCATACTCGAAGCGATGGCCTGCGGCCTGCCCATAGCGGCGTTCCCGGTGACCGGCCCCATCGACATCGTCAGGCACGGGATCACCGGCATTCTGTCGGAGGACCTGGAGTTTGCGGCACGAGGTGCGCTTCTTCTCGACAAGCAATCTTGCCGGAAAGAAGCTCTGCGCTATTCATGGACGAACGCAATGCGTCAGTTCCTCGACAACCTGGTTCCAATCAGGATGACTGCATGAACACGACTGAATGAAGAACTCCTCAGCAGTCGTAGCCCACATCGATCCATAAATGTCTTTGATCGACTGGCCTCACTCCGCGGGCTTCGAAAACTCCATTGAAAAGCTATTTGAGCGCGCCACCTGACGCTTCTCGTTACTCCCTGATCACTTTATTTGTGCCATCCGAACGGACAGCACGCGCCAGTTTGCACCATTTCCAAAGTTCGGGCACTCATCTTCTTACTTCATTGTGAATCTTTTACGACCAATTTGTCATACAAAACATCGGGATCAGTAATACGGAGGCATTACATTAATTCCACAAAGACGTTACATGTTGACCACTAGGCAATAGTTGTATGAATGCTTCTACGAACACCGGATCGGAGACAAAAAGCAATGATAACCGCTCCAAAGTGTATTCAATCAGGCTCTCCGATACCGAGTACTCAAAGATTCGTGGAATTGCCCGGCGTCTGTCGGCGACCGATACAGCCCTGATTCGATTTGCGATCCTCTCAATGCTTGCTCGACTCGCCCCACTCCACGACACCGATACGAAAGGCCTGAGCCTGATTCCGGTATTCGTTGAATGCGGGGCAGAACTAACTTCCTATTTCGATTTAGACGACACGAAGATCGGCATGATCATCAATGGCGGAATAGATAGCCCGAGCAGCAGGGTGGATCAAGACGATCTCATGCTACTGGCAATGGCGGGCCTCGATGAGCCGCGTGTTCATGCCAAGTTGCGTGAAATGCAACCCGATAGCGCGCAGTCAGAACCTGTGGCTTCCGCGCTGCGCACCTATTTCTATGAAAAATACATTTACCAAAATCCTCCAGGAAAGAGTGGTAGCTGATGGCTCGCGATCAAAAAACATGCGTCATCGGGCGCGGGTCATCAGCCGCTATCTCACCTTCGGTACCGAAACCAGAATCCTCCATAAAAGAACAGCAGTTGATGGTTCGCGATCAAAAAACATGCGTCATCGGGCGCGGGTCATCAGCTGCTGTCTTCCCTGGAAGACAAAAATAGCTCGTTACATACCTATCTGCACGTGTGACGGCCAAAGGCAACAGAGCATCACTATTGAATCAATCTTAAAGGGAGAAAAATCATGAAATTCTATACACCAGACTCGCTGGTCCGAGTGATAAGCCTAACGGTGCTGATACTGCTCACCATCCTCAGTACCAGTGCTCAGGCGATGTCGAAACACCCTGCCCCCATTCGTTATATACAGGAACGGATGTCAATGAGTCTGGCGTGGTATGGCACTATGCATGAGAACTCTACTTACTACCGTACCAGCTCGATGATGATGTGGGTGACCGACATCGACGCTCCTGCCTACGATGAATTTCGGGATTATCCGGTCTTGTCGCGGTCGACTGACCATCCTGATTCAGGCCGGTCAAATCCTAATGGGTACAATAATATTTATGACGTCTATAGCTGGGCCGATAGCACCGAAATGCCAGGCGAGTGGATGCTTGGCACCTACCGTTTTGAAACCTGGTTCCCGTTTGGATTCCTGATGAGATTTTCGCGCGACTGGGCACTCGCGAATAGTCACAACGTCCAGGAAATACCGTCTGCTGTTCCGGTTCCTGCGGCACTGTGGTTATTCATCACTGCACTCGGCTGTTGCGCTCTGCGCGTGCGTAGATCACAAAAGCAACTCATCACGTAATAAAAGATGCAAGCACAGACTGTCCTTTCTCGTGGAACGAGCAACAGACCAGTATCAATAACAAATCTTACAAGGTGTGGTTCGCCGCTAACGTTAGTCAGCGGCTGACTCTATGTAAAGCAGAGGATACCTGAAAATGACACGTTTACTCCAACCTATCTGGTGCGGCACATTAATTGCCGCCATTCTTTGGTCATTCTCCAACGTTACAGTTGCTCGATCATTCGACTCGGAATCCGAGGAAATGCTGTATTTCTGGGGCACGCAGCTAGCCGAGCAACTCGACAGTACCGGTATAACCGACCCGAAGCAGCTGAAAACGATCTGGGAAGGCATGAAAGACAAAGTCGACGGCAAGGCACCGGAATTCGGAGATGAATACCCGTCATTGCTGAATAACTGGCTGATCGCGCAACATAAACAGTTAATTGAAATCGAAAAACAAGCATCCGCAGCTTACGTCAAGAGAATGAGCAAGAAAAAAGGGGCCGTCACAACTGACAGTGGTCTCGTCTTTATCAAACTTGTTGCAGGCACCGGCAGTATCCCGAACAGTTCATCGCGAATTAAGGCACACTATACAGGTACGTTGCGCGATGGAACGATATTCGATAGCTCATATGATCGTGGAGAACCATTGACGATCCGTCTCACTCAAGCAATTCAATGTTGGAGCGAAGCCATCGGAATGATGAAAGTCGGCGGCAAGGCAACGCTGGTATGTCCGGCCGATATTGCCTATGGCGATCAGGGCAACACCCGGGTGCCTGGTGGCGCGGCGCTGACTTTCGAAATCGAGCTACTCGAAATCATCGATGGATGAATGGCGATACCTCTTGCCCGAAATGCGGTGAACCGCCGCGTATGCTTCGGTGTGAAGGCGGCACTTTTCAGATCGAACAGGTGAAAACTACTGATTCAAAATAATATGCCTGGACCATGTCTTGCGCATCGAGCCAGTGAAAATACTATGCACAACATCTGGGAAAAAACTCTGGCACTATCGTCAGGCTGGTTCGTAATCTTTCTACTGTATCGATGGGCTTACGATGGCACATTGACGCTCGACGGAATTCATGGGGCAATCTCGGGTACGGCCTGCGTACTGATTGGCATGTCCCTTGGCCTAAGCTCGACCGTACACTTCTTAAGATTACCGCGGCGATATTTAACTTATCGAAGAGTGCTGGGTATTACCGGTTACCTCCACGCATTGACTTACACCATAGTGCTTTTCCTGCGCTCGACAGAGCAGTATCTTGGCGATTTTCCCTCTTACCTGCTTACGGTACTGTCAATGATCACCACTATGGAGCCATTCCGGGATCGCCATAATGGCGCCACCTGGGGATCGGGTTAATGGAGCCACTTCAGGATCGCCTTAAAGGCGCCACCTGAAGATCGCCTTAATGG
>Ga0114931_10000479_pt1 | contig 48604 bp, 46 predicted proteins | sample 2SBtaG_FD_89579 | JGI IMG/M metagenome (GOLD analysis project Ga0114931, IMG submission 89579) | Deep subsurface microbial communities from Kolumbo volcano to uncover new lineages of life (NeLLi) - 2SBTROV14_V59a metaG | ecosystem: Environmental > Aquatic > Marine > Volcanic | place: Kolumbo... | reverse complement strand
GTACGCGATACGCTCGTCCATGATTTTTCCAACTGGGGATTCCCATTTTGGAAGTTTTTTTGAGTCAGACCGCTCGGTGGTAAGTTGCTCGTATCGCTCTTTTGAGAAAAGCGAGCTGTGCGAATCGCCTAGTTTTTGCAAGATATATCGAATCGCTGCATGAGTGTCGGCCGGAGATTGGCTTCCCGTAGCCGCGACTCGAGCCTCGTCTCGCAGTGCCACCCAATTCGCTTCTTGGCCATGGATAGATCGCTTTTCAATGATATCCAAGGCCGCCTCCAGATAGTTGATAGCCTCCACAGACGATGCAGCGTCGGATTCGTCCCTATTCAGGGAAAGGTCATCGAACCAAGCGCGGCCAGAGCCGATCACCAATACACCTAGCTCGACAGTTTCGGCATCCAAAATTCGTGGGAGTCGGATACTGGCCGATGTCCATTCGGAGGTTCCCTGAATTGGTCTGTCTCGCATGTCATCCTGAAAAACACGCGTTTTTGAATTATTGACGGTGATGAAGAGGGTCGCCGTGCCGGCCAGGGATTCTGTTTTGATTTTGCCCGAGAAAAGTAGAGTACCGGACCTCACAAATCCAGCAGGTATTGACTGGCGTAGCATCGCGCTTGACTGCGCTGATGATGTATCGATTCGAATGCTAGCTGAACCTTCTCTCGTAACGCTGAAGTCTTGTTCGACCTCCGCGCTGTATGCCAAAATTTCCCATCCCCCATTATCACTGGATCTCGATATGTCTGCTTCGAATCCGGCGTTGATGAGCTCAGCAGCCAATATCGGCGGACTCACAACCATGAGCAAAGTTGCAAGATAGGGTCTCACCAATCGACTTGCTCCGTGTTTACTCAAAGACTTTCCGCAACGGGTCAAACTCGGATGTCGATTGTAGCTTGAAAGGCGACGTTTGAGCGAGCGCAATGCCCGCCGAGGGCGACGTTCGAGCGGTAAGTTTCGGGTTGCACGCGTTGATTCCAGGCGAAAGGTTCTGGCCGACTGTGACCAGTCCTGACCCTTTTTTTATGCGCTAAGGCTGAAAGGCTGCTCACCAATACTTGCCGTTCGAATGACTGTTTTTCGATGGTGACGAAGGGTCGGACCCGGCCAATAGGAAACGTTCATACGTCAAGATCGAGACCCTCGTTTCGTCGACTCAGTCGATAGCTCGGTTGAGTTGTACATATTTGATAGCGGCGTCCAGTACTGGATCAACGCCTTGCAAGATCGCCTCCAAACTCAGGCGTACTTCGATGTCGGGCCGAATTCCGACTTGCTGCGTCGGCGACTTGTCCGGATAGAAAACACCGATGCCACTTATGGCGGCGCTGTGCCCGCCGGGGAATGTGATTTGCGATACGTTTCCATCAGCCCCGGCAGTTTGGCTTCCAATAACTGCCGCACGCTCTGCGACACGAAAAGCCATTGCCGTGTACTCGGCTTGACTCATCGTAGTTTCATCCACCAGGATTGCGACACCGCCGCGAATCGTTGGCTTCACCGGATTTAATATCAATGGGTCTGTCCAGCGATATGTCCCGGGCGTCGAAATATCGGGTACGGTGAAACGTGCGAACGGCGTTGGCTTATCCACCAGATGCTGCCCCAATGAGAAGACAATGAACGATTTCGGATAGCCACGCAGGTCAATAATGAGTCCACCGTACTCAATAGCCGCCTCGATAACGCTTGTGAGTTGCTCGGCTTCAAGTGCTGATGGCTTCAGGTATGGAATGCCACCTTCCAGGAATTGGACCGCCTCTCCGGCCAGGTCGTGCGAGAAGGCGGGCCTCCAGTCAACTTTTGTGTAGGGTAGTCTGTAGTCAGTAACATCCACTCTGGAGCCGCCCCTGCTGACTGTAATTTCGTACGCGCCTTCCGCACCTCTTAAGAGTCGCTGAGCGATCTGCAGCCGCAACGACACTTCATTGGACACCCCATAGTATGGGGCCCACCGTGCGACCAGTTGCTCAACTGCAACATTATCAACTGCCAGGATCTCATCCCCAACCTTTAGTCCAAGGCTCTCACCCTCGTGTAGCGCCTGCTCATCAAACGGTAAGGTTCGCCAAACGGTGGGCGTGTCGCCGATGAAACGTATTGCAAAGGGTGATATCGCTTCACCCATGGGAGGCCGGGCAGACTGAACCAGACTCCAGACATTTGTGTGTCCGTCTTCGATGCGTGCGGCCAATCGCATCAAGGCATTTTCGTACATCGCTGGAGCTTCGGCGTCATAAAACAACGGTATGAATTCGATCAGTGCTTTGTCAAAATCATTTCCTATCAGCTCTCGATACGGAGCCCAGTACTCGACAATATTCCAGAAGCGAAATAGCCCTAAGAGCCTAAGTTCCCAATCAATACTTGACGAAGAGCTGTAGTCACCCTCGTTATTGAAGACCGCATTGCCGACACCTGGTTGAGCAACGACATAATGTTGACGTGATATCTTTTCACTCACATTCGCATGTGAAACGAGCTCCTCGCTAAGTCTGGCACCTAGAAATTGCTTGTCGGTTAGCCACGATCGCGTTCTCGGCGATGCGGACGCTCCCCCATTAGTCGAACAGCCCTCCGTGTTGTCGACAGAGTTTAGCTGGCGTACCCAATGGTATATTCGCTCTTTCGCTTTCGACGCAGGAAGCTCAAGCACTTCCGGCATAAGCTCCAGAAGTTCGGAGTCCCATTCACGACAGCCGGCGATAACCGACGGATGATGGTACTTCAAGAACCCCCAAACTTTGGCAAGAACATAAAGGCTCTCGACAGAATCTTCTGAAAGCTCCACAGAGCCAGAGTCTTCTGAAGCAAAAGCAAAAAATGGCATGTGCAGGGCGAGAATCAGAACTGACAGTTTTGCACAAACAATTCGTTTAAACATCTTGAACTCCAGTCAGTCTCCCGCCGAATGAAGATCGTTCGATTTGAGTATAACGGATTCTTGGCCAGAGTCTGGTTCCGGCCAGGAGCTCCAGCCATCGGGTCTACTGCAAAAGCAGTTCTTCGAACGACTGCTACACCCAACAAATCGGCTGTTTGCGAGCGGCGAGTTTCGGGAATACTAGCGAGGTCCAAAGTGGAAAGTATTGGCCGGCAGTGCTCTGTGTTGGCCCAGAGCTATCTCTGGGTCAGGAGTTGCCGCTGGCCTGCGGTGAAGCCTCGCTTAACTGCAGCAAATCCCACCGGTTGCCATAGAGGTCTTCGAACACTGCCACGATCCCATACGACTCCGTTTTTGGCTCCCTGACGAAATTGACGCCTTTCTCGATCATTTCATTGTAGTCGTGCCAAAAATCATCAGTGTTGAGAAAGAGGAAAACTCGCCGGCCCGTCTGGTTACCGATAAATGCCTCTTGCTCGGAATTTGATGCTCTTGCAAGCAACAGCGTTGTACCTTTGGAACCAGGTGGCGCAACAACAACCCAACGCTTGTCCTGTTCCGGTTGATAGATATCTTCAAGCAGCGAAAAACGAAGGGTCTCCGTATAAAACTGGATTGCTTCGTCATAGTCGCGAACAACGAGCGCGACGTGCACGATAGATTGCTTCACAGTTCGGTAGTCCCAATATCGCCTATGTCCCTTCCGATTCTAACAGCCAGCGGCAAGTCGCTAGTTTGGCTTCGCCGGGTCGCCCGCGGGGCGGGCTCCTACAGTTGCCAGCCAGGTGTCCATACGTTGTTCCAGCAAATCCAGGGGCAGTGCGCCGGCGCCCAATAGCTCGTCGTGGAAGGCGCGGATATCGAAGTTATCACCGAGCTGGCGTTCTGCTCGTTCTCGCAGCGCCAGTATTTTCAGCTGGCCGATCTTGTAGGCGAGTGCCTGTCCCGGATTGCCGATGTAGCGATCGATCTCGTTGACGATGTCGTGTTCGGCTTTCGCCGCGTTGTCTTTGAAAAAGTCGATTGCCTGCTGGCGGGTCCAGCCCTTGTAATGAATTCCTGTGTCGACGACGAGCCGCACGGCACGCCACATCTCATAAGTTAGCTGTCCAAAACGTGAGTAGGGGTCTTTGTAAAGACCGAGGTCGTAGCCCAGGCCCTCACTGTAGAGTCCCCAGCCCTCGACAAAGGCGGTGAAACCAAGAAAGCGGCGGAATTTCGGCATTTCAGTCAGTTCCTGCTGCAGCGCGATTTGCAGGTGGTGGCCGGGTACGGCTTCGTGAACGCTTAATACTTCGATCTCGTACTTCGGACGTACTTCCGGGCGGTACAGATTGACCCAGTAGGTTCCGGCGCGGCTGCCATCCGCGGCTGGCCCTGAGTAGTAGGCAGTGGTGGTGTCCGGTGCAATCGAAGCAGGGATCGGTTTCACACCGTAGGGCATGCGCGGCAATTTACCGAACAGCTTAACCAGTTCCGGGTCGATGCGCTTGCAGGTCGCAAGGTAGGCCTCGTACAGGTCATCCGGATTGTCGTAGTAGAACTGCGGGTCGCTGCGCAGAAAGTGAAGGAAATCCTGAAAGCTGCCATCAAACCCAACTTCTTTGATGATCTGCTGCATCTCCGTGCGTATGCGCTTTACTTCTTCAAGGCCGAGACGGTAGATTTCATCGGGTGTCATATGCGTTGTGGTGTAGGAACGCACCAAATGTTCGTACCAGGCACTGCCATTGGGCAAGGCGGATAGACCGACGCTGTCTCGCGATGCGGGCAGGTAGCGAGTATTGAAATACTTGTCGAGCTTTTTATAGGCCGGGAGTATTTCATTCTCAATGGTATCGCTGGCAGCCGCGCGCAATCGTTCGCGGTCGCTGGCCGAGATGGAATCCGGCATGTCTTCGAACACTTTGAAAAACGGGCTCTCACCGGCCGAGTCGACCACCTGCAGAGCCAGTTGATCGGGCACGCGCTGCATCAGGATTTTGGGTGGCATAAAACCGGCTTTGCGGCCGCTCTCGGCCAGCGAGATTGTGTCGTCGATGAGATCATCGACTTTACTGAGGCGAAGCAGCCAGTCGTCGTAGTCAGCGAGTGTACTGAGACGCAGCCGATCGGTGGTGTTGTCGAGGCTCTGGATACCACCATTGTGCGAAAACGGCATCAGGTAGCCCTTGAACTGGTATTCATCAACCTTGTCCTGCAGCTGACGTCGAAACAGCTCGTAATCAAGTTGCTCATCCAGAGCGAGGGCATTGCGGTCGATTGCATAGGCACGACGCAGGAAGTCACGCATCTCGACGTGGCGCCGCTCGATCGCGGCAAGACTTTCGTCCCGCCACTGGTCGTTGTAGCGGCGATCGCCGAGCATCGCTGCCATCACCGGGGAGCTCGCCATGCGCCATTGCCAGTGATCGTCGAGGAGCTTTGCAAAATCTTCTGTGGCGTCGGCGAACGATGCGCTGGAGACACACAAGAGCAATAAAGCCAGCACTTTTGTGGGTGATTTCATAGTGGAAGTCCCTGATTCAATTGCCGGGCATTGTTACCGGCTCGAACGCTGCTGGCAACCGGGCACCCACTTGGCTATGATTGCACGCACTAATCCATAGCGTGCCCAGAAGAGACCTCGTTCAATCGAGGCGCCGAAGGCGCAACACGCCCGGAAACGCTCAGGCAAAGGGACTGAGTACGCTGATTAGCTCTGGAGAGCGGCCGAGAGGGCCCACCGAAGGGGTATGTGATCCATAAGAATCATTGATCTCTCAGGTAGCAAAGGACAGAGGGGCGGCAGACCGGATGTGTCTGCCGCCCTTTTTTGTTCGCTGAATTTATGGAATTAGAGCTAATGGGATCCAAAACACCGCTTTACGATAAACACATCGAGTCCGATGCTCGTATCGTCGATTTTGGTGGCTGGGATATGCCGCTGCATTACGGTTCGCAGAAAGAAGAGCATCTTAGCGTGCGCCGGAATGCTGGCGTATTTGATGTCTCGCACATGACCATCGTCGACCTCTCCGGTGAGCGCGTTCGTGCGTTTCTGCAATACCTGGTCGCGAACGATGTGGCCAAGCTCAAGGACTACGGCAAGGCGCTCTACACGGCCATGCTGAACACGGACGGCGGCGTTATTGATGATCTCATCATCTATTATCTGTCCGACACAGACTATCGCCTGGTCGTCAATGCGGCGACTCGCATCAAGGACCTCGCCTGGATCCGTGAGCAGGCCGACGCATTCGATTTGGCGGTCAAAGAGCGCGCCGAGTTGGCGATGGTCGCCGTGCAGGGTCCGAATGCAAGAAAGCTCGCTGCGCCTTGTGTTGATGCCGAATTCCGTGATGCCGCGCTGGCGATGAAACCGTTTTTCGGCATGCTGGCGGGTGACTGGTTTATCGCGCGAACCGGCTACACCGGCGAAGACGGTTGGGAAATCTGTATGCCAGCCGCGGATGCGCCGGGTGTCTGGGACCGGCTTTTGGCAGCGGGCGTAGCGCCGTGCGGTCTCGGCGCGCGCGATACGCTGCGCCTGGAAGCCGCAATGAATCTCTACGGCAGCGATATGGACGAAACTGTTTCGCCGCTTGAGGCCGGACTCGACTGGACCATCGCCTGGGAGCCTGCTGAGCGCGACTTTGTCGGCCGTTTGGCGCTTGAGGCGTTGCGGGACTCTGAGAACAAGCAGCGCTTCGTTGGTTTGTTGCTGGAAGATCGCGGCGTGCTCAGAAACCACCAGAAGGTCGTCGTGGACGGCATCGGTGAAGGCGAGATCACAAGCGGTGGTTTTTCACCGACCATCAGCAAATCAATTGCGCTGGCCCGAGTGCCGGCGGGTGACTACGACCGCGCCCAGGTTGAAGTCAGGGGCAAATTATTGAACGTACGCATCGTCAAGACGCCGTTCGTTCGCAATGGACAAATTCGAATCGACATAGAGGAATAAACACGATGAGTGAATTACCGGGAGATCTTTTGTACACCAAAGAGCACGAGTGGCTGCGACGGGAAGATGATGGCTCGGTGACCATCGGCATTACCGACCACGCACAAAGCGCCCTGGGCGACCTGGTTTACGTTGAGCTGCCGGAAGTCGGGCAGGACGTTGATGAAGGCGGCGATATGGCCGTTGTGGAATCCGTCAAAGCGGCTTCCGATGTGTACGCACCTATTGGCGGCAGTGTCGCCGCGGTAAACGAAGTGCTGGCCGACGACCCGGAAAAGATCAATTCGGATCCGTACGGCGATGGCTGGATCGTTCGTATGCAGCCGTCGGATGGCATTGACGAAGCTGCGTTGATGTCGCCAGACGCTTATCAGCAGTTCCTGGATGAGCTGGACGACTGATGCCCTTCATACCCCATACCGAGAAAGACACACGCGAAATGCTCGAGGCGATCGGCGCCGATTCGCTTGCCGACCTGTTTGACGAGATACCTGCAAAACTAATGATCGAACATCTGCCGCATGTGCCCGAGGCCATGAACGAGATGGAGATCTCAAGGCTTATGCGGCAACGCGCGACGATGGATGGCTCGCCAATGTGTTTTATCGGTGCCGGTGCTTACGAACATCACATTCCAACAGCCGTCTGGGACATCGCGACACGTGGTGAGTTTTACAGTGCATACACGCCATACCAGGCCGAGGCAAGTCAAGGCACGTTGCAAACGATTTACGAATATCAAACGATGATCACCGAGCTTACCGGGCTTGACGTCAGCAATGCCTCCTTATACGACGGCGCGTCTGCACTGGCCGAAGCATCGCTCATGGCCGTTCGATCCAATCGCAGGGTCAAGACGGGCCGCGTCTTGCTGGCACCCGGTGTGAATCCGGTTTACGAGAAAGTCGCGTCGGCTATTGCAGGTGCGCAGGGCCTGACTTTCGAGCGCTTGCCGCAGGATACAACCAGCGGCAATATTGATTTCGAATCTTTGCCAGAAGGCCGCGAACCGGTCGCCGTTGTGGTACAGCAACCCTCTTTCGTGGGTACGCTCGACGATGTTGATCGACTTACCGACTGGGCGCATGCAGAAGGCGCGCTGGTTATCGGAATCGTCAATCCAACATCGCTGGCGTTGTTGCGGCCGCCGGGTCAATGGGGCGAAGAGGGCGCTGACATTGCGATTGGCGAGGGTCAGCCGCTTGGCGTGCCGATGTCATCGGGCGGGCCGTACTTCGGATTCATGACTTGCCGACAAAAACTCGTGCGCCAGATGCCAGGACGAATTGTTGGCCGTACAACGGACCTCGATGGCAATCCTGGATTTGCGCTGACACTGCAAGCTCGCGAGCAGCATATTCGCCGCTCGAAAGCGACCTCGAACATCTGTACCAACCAGGGCCTGATGGTCACTGCGGCGACGATCTATATGTCCTTGCTCGGCTACGAAGGGCTGAAGAGGGTCGCAAACGCAGCGCACGCCAATACGACCCTGCTGGCAGATGGACTTTGCAAAATTGCAGGTATTGAGCGTCTCTATACCGGGCCATTCTTCCACGAGGTGGCACTGCGGCTGGATCGTCCCGTTGCTCCGCTACTCGCGGCGCTGGCTGAGCGAAACATACTTGCCGGGTTTGATCTCACTTCGATCGTTGCTGCGGATGCCTTGCTGGTGTGCGCAACAGAGACCAAGACGGAGGCTGATATCAAGACCTTTGTTGCGGCATTTGCCGATGCAATGGCTGCCAGCGACGTCAAGAGTACATAACGAGGAAAGCAGTGGCCAATTTTCAATACAAGAACACGACCTATCACACCTGCGGCGAATTGCCGGCCGAGGGCAGTTACGCGCCCGATGTTTCACTCGTCAACACCGATTTGCAGAACGTATCGTTTGCGAACTGGATGGGAATGCGCAAGGTGTTGAATATATTTGCCAGCATCGACAGAAGCGTATGCGCGAAATCCGTTATCGAGTTCGATCGATTGGCCGAGGGAGTGGACGATGTCGCGATGCTGATGGTTTCTTACGACCTGCCTTTCGCCCACAAGCGGTTTCAGGAAGAGCATGACCTACACAACGTTATAGGACTGTCCGCAATTCGCCACGCCGGTTTTGGCGAAAACTATGGTGTGCAAATAGTTGATGGGCCGCTTGCCGGCATGTTTGCTCGCGCTGTTGTTGTTCTTGATGAGAACAATACGGTCGTACACCGGGAACAGATCGAAGACATATCCAACGAACCCGATTACCGTGCGGCATTTCGTGCACTTGGAATTGAAATAGATGAATGATCCGAAAAGCAGCGATCTGATTTTTGACAAGTCACGCTCCGGCCGGCGAGCTTTTGCACAAGCGCCGGCAGAGGTGGCGACATCAACGATACCCGAATCAATGTTGCGGACTGACAAGCCGCGGCTGCCGGAGGCATCAGAACTGCAAACCGTGCGTTACTTCACGCGCCTGTCGCAAATGAACTTCTCGATCGACACGCAGTTTTATCCATTGGGTTCGTGCACGATGAAATACAACCCGCGAGCCTGTAACGCGCTGGCACTCTTGCCCGAGTTTACAGGCAGGCATCCTCTGGGCCCGGTCAGTCACGGCCAGGGATTCCTCCAATGCATGTTTGAACTGCAGGAAATGCTGCAGGATGTTACGGGCATGAAGGCTGTGTCATTGACGCCGATGGCCGGCGCACAAGGTGAGTTTGCCGGCGTTTCGATGATCAAGGCTTATCACGATGCGCGCGGCGATCACGAGCGTACCGAGATCATATGCCCCGATGCTGCTCATGGCACGAACCCGGCGTCCGCAACCATGTGTGGCTGCGTTGTTAAAGAAGTACCGACGGGGCCGGACGGCGATATCGACATTGCTGCATTGAAGTCAGCCGTTGGACCCCGGACAGCCGGCATCATGTTGACAAACCCGTCGACGCTGGGCGTTTTCGAGCGTCGCATCAAAGAGGTCGCAGACCTTGTTCACGACGTTGGTGGCTTGCTGTATTACGACGGTGCCAACCTCAATGCAATTCTTGGCAAGGTACGCCCGGGTGACATGGACTTCGATGTCATTCATATGAATCTTCACAAGACCTTTTCGACACCACACGGTGGCGGTGGACCTGGTTCGGGTGCAGTTGGCGTCAACGATCGACTGTCTCCGTTCATGCCGATTCCGATAGTTGGCAGTCGCGAAGTTGATGGCGAAACCGTCTACGACTGGCTGTCCGAAGACGATATACCGCAAAGCATCGGCCGTTTGTCCGGGTTCATGGGCAATGCCGGTGTGTTGTTACGGGCCTACGTCTACATGCGCATGCTCGGCCGTGATGGCATGCAGCGAGTTGCAGAATACGCGACGCTCAACGCCAACTACCTGGCAGCGCGATTGCGCGAAGCGGGTTTCGAGCTGGCATTTCCAACACGACGCGCAAGCCATGAATTCATCGTGACACTAAAGCACGAAGCGAAGTCGGTGAATCTGACGGCAATGGACCTTGCCAAGGCATTGCTTGACAAGAACTACCATGCGCCGACCACCTACTTCCCGATGCTGGTGCCGGAGTGCCTGCTGATCGAGCCCACCGAGACCGAAAGCAAGGAAACGCTGGATAATTTCGTCACTGCGATGATCGAAATCGCTACGGCCGCCAAAGGGGGCACCGACTTCAAGGAAGCACCCTACACGTTGCCGGTGCGGCGCCTGGACGATGTCAAGGCGGCGCGGCAGCTGGATCTGGCCTACAGACCCGAAGAAACGTGACCCTGGTATTCGCACTTGCTTCCTGATTTTGTTGAAATAGGGAACCGCTGTGCACCCTGACAGTCGAGAGTAGTAAGGGTGGGCAAGCGGGCCCGTTTTCTTATCAGGAATACTATGACAAAGGTCAGGATACTGGTGGCAGCCTTGCTGCTGCTTTCAAGCATGGCGGCGGCGGCCGCAGAAGACACCGAATGGACTGAAACGCTCGAGCGTATTTCTTCAGGCGTGGTGTCGATACGCGTGGACAGCACGCGGGCATTCGATACGGAATGGAACTCTTCTTCGCAAGCGACCGGATTTGTCGTCGATGCTAAACGCGGAATCATCCTCACCAATCGCCATGTTGTGGCGCCGGGCCCGGTCACCGCCGAGGCGATATTTCAAAATAGTGAAGAGGTCCGGCTGACGCCGATTTATCGCGACCCCGTTCACGACTTCGGCTTTTTTCGCTACGACCCCGCAGAACTGCAGTACATCGAACCGGCAGAATTACCGCTGGTTCCGGATGGCGCCCGTATTGGCAAGGAAATTCGCGTCATCGGCAACGATGCTGGTGAGCAACTTTCGATTCTTGCGGGAACGATCGCACGACTGGATCGCCAGGCGCCCGCCTACGGTCGTGGCAAGTACAACGACTTCAACACCTTTTACTACCAGGCCGCATCCGGCACATCCGGCGGATCATCGGGTTCGCCAGTCGTCAATATTGACGGCGAAGTGGTCGCACTGAATGCCGGCGCGAACAGCGCGGCCGCCAGTAGTTTTTTCCTGCCGTTGGACCGAATTGATCGCGTACTGCGAGAGCTTCAGTCCGGTAATCCGGTGTTGCGCGGCACGCTGCAAACGACGTTTCAAAGCAAGGCATTTGATGAATTGAGGCGATTGGGACTGACAGCCGAGTCAGAACGGCTGGCACGCTCCAGGAATTCCGAGCAGACCAGTATGTTGACTATCGACCAGGTGATCCCGGGGTCACCGGCAGCAGGAAAGCTGGCGCCCGGCGATATTTTAATTCGCGTCAATGGTGAAATGGTCACCGAGTTTATTCCGCTTGAATCCATACTGGACAGTCGTGTGGGCCAGGACGTCGAAATCGAAGTGGAGCGCGGTGGTCGACAAGTCGTCAGTACAATAACCGTGGATGACCTGCACGCCATTACACCGAACGAATACCTGGAGTTTGGTGGTGGTACCGTGAATAAACTGTCGTATCAGCAGGCTCGGCATTACAACCGTCGACCAAGCGGTGTTTATGTCGCCGATCCGGGTTACTTGTTGTCGAAATCCGCGATTCCGCGCGGTGCGGTCATCGTCGAGATGGACGGTGAGCCAATCGATGACCTGGATGACTTCGAAGCGGCACTTGATCAACTCGCTGATGGTGAGCGGGCCAAGCTTCGTTATGTCGATATGGAGAACCCACAGAATTCAGTGGTTCGCCTGCTGGAGATGGACCGTGTCTGGTTCCCCGCGAGACGGTGTGTCCGCGATGACACCACCGGGCTATGGCCATGCAGGGTGCTGGCGGATGGTCCTGATCCACAGCCCGAAGAGATTCATAGTACGCGGCTGAGATCCTACGATGATCCGCGCCTCAAAAAGATCGCGCCGTCTCTCGTGGTCGTAAATTTTAGCCTGCCTTATACATTGTCAGGCGTCTCGGAGCGGTACTACTACGGTACGGGACTCATTGTCGACAAAGAACGCGGCTATGTTGTCGTTGATCGAAATACGGTACCGATCGCCATGGGTGACGTGACCATAACGTTCGCCGGTTCACTTGAGGTGGCCGGCAAGGTCGAGCAACTGCACCCGCTGCACAATTTCGCGATTGTGTCCTACGATCCGGAGAGCATTGGCGACACGCCTGTAAAAAACGCCGAGTTCAATACGAAGCCACTGCAGCCCGGTGATGACGTATGGGTGGTCGGCATCAAAGCGGATCATCAACTTGCCCATCAGCACAGTACGGTTTCGTCGGTCGATCCATTGTTACTGCCCCTGTCACGAACCTTGCGCTTTCGCGACTCGAACATAGAAGGCATCGATTTGATTGCGCCGCCCACAGATTTCGATGGCGTTCTGGTTGATAAAAAAGGCCGGGTATTGGCTAGCTGGTCCAGCTTTGCACTGGATTCCGGCGGCGACGCTGCTCAATTTAACCGCGGTGTTGGCAGTGAGGTGATCCGGCAATTTCTCAAGACCGTGCAGCAAGGCAAACCGTATTATTCGCTGGAGGCTGAGTGCGTTTATGCACCCTTGTTTGCGGTGCGCAAGATGGGCGTTGATGAAGACTGGATTGCGCGTCTTGAAAAGAATAACCCGGAGCGGCGCAGGGCTCTGGACGTGACGCGCCTGGTTGCGGACACTTCGGCGGCCAGCTTGCTTAAAAACGGCGATATTTTGCTCGCCATTGATGGCCAGGTGGTCACATCGTACAGGGAGCTCGAAAATGCGGTGCAAAAGCCGGAGGTCGTCGTTACGATTTGGCGCGATGATTCGGCACAGGACATCACGGTGAAGACGGCGGCACTGACGGGACGTGGAATCGACCGGGCCGTGTCATGGGCCGGAGCACTGCTGCAGAACCCGCATCGCGCCATGGCGGCGCAACGTGGTGTTGCGACCAACGGTATTTATGTTGCCTATTTCAGCTACGGCTCGCCGTCAACGCGCTACGGGTTATGGGCCGGGCGGCGTGTCGTGGAAGTCAACGAAGCGGCGACGCCGGATTTGCAGGCATTCATCAATGCTGTCAAGGACCTGAAAGACCGGGACTCGGTGCGGCTGAAAACTGTAACGTGGAACGGTACTGCGGAAGTAATTACATTGAAGCTCGATAACCAGTACTGGCCGGCCTACGAAATCCGTCGCCAGGATAATGGCTGGAGGCGCACAGATTTTGGGTCGTAGTCCGGCAATCGCTGCAATCGTTTTTCTCCCGATCGCGGCATTGGCACTTCTCGGTATCAGTTACTCGCAGGCACAGACGATGTACAAGTACCGTGGCGAAGACGGTGAGTGGATTTACACGGACCGCAAGCCCATGGGCGAAAAACAAGTCGAAGTCAGCCAGCTGGAATTTAGCTTCGTGGCACCCGAGTTTTCTGTGACTCACGAAGTTCATGGAACAAGCATAGAGTTTTTCGCACACAACGATTTTTATGCGCCGATCGAAGTACGACTGGAGTTCGTCGAGATTACCGGCGTTAGTTATCCAGCGCCGGACCAGATTTTACGCTGGGTAATCGATCCTCGCAGCGATCAATTACTCTTGAATCTTGAAGCTCTGCAGGGAGTCGAAGCACCGTACGTCGAATATCAGTTTGAATACATACCCGGAGACCCGACAGCACAGCATCAGGCTGATACGGTTTATCGTGCGCCCTTCGCCGCGGGACTCAGCTTTCCGATTACACAAGCCTATCCGGATGTAATAACTCACAAGACGCTGGATAGTGTGTACGCCGTTGATATTGCGATGCCGGTCGGTACGGATATTTTTGCTGCAAGGGGCGGCGTCGTTTTCGACGTCGCGTCTGATAACTATCGTGGCGGTCTGGACCGGTCACGCGACGGGCAGGGCGCGAATATCATTCGCATACTGCACGACGACGGTACTTTTTCTCTGTATGCGCACCTGAACTGGAATTCCATTCGTGTGAAACCGGGCGATCGTGTTCGTACCGGGCAGTATATTGCCGATTCCGGCAATACCGGATTTACCAGCGGACCGCATTTGCATTTTGTCGTGCAAAAAAACGCCGGATTGAAATTGCAGGCCTTGCCGATTGTGTTCAAAGGGCCTGATTCGACCAGCATCGTTCCCGTAGCCGGTGATGAACTGGTTGCTTACCGATGAAAATCGCTGTTAGCTCTGCGCGACAGGCGGGTTGACAGCTGCTAACGTAGCCTGGCGAGGGGAGATGACTATGCACACAAATGTCTTACATCGAAAAGCCCGCAAGACGTACGTGCGTGCGTTTTTTTTTGCCGTTGCTTTTGTGGTATTTGCCAGCCCCGCGAATTCTGTTGAGGTAGGCGACATTCCTCCAGGTGATTTGGGCAAGGACAACGATGGGAAGGCAATTCTTCTGTCAGAAAGTGTTGGGCGTATCAGGATAGTCTCGTTTTGGGCGACATGGTGCCCCCCGTGCATGAAGGAGCTGCCAGTGCTGAATGCGATCCAGAAGAAGGCAGGTGCAACACGAGTTCAGGTTATTGCTGTCAATTTGAAAGAATCTCCGAAACAATTTCGCAAAGCCTTACGTGCCTTCCAGGACTATGATATCCAATTTGTGCACGATCGAAGGGGGTCGGTTGCAAGAAAGTACGGGGTTAAAGGAATCCCGCACATGCTGATCATTGACGTTGACGGCCATATTGCCTATCAACATATAGGTTACAACGAGAGTGCACTCAACGGTATTGTGGCGGAGATAAATGCGCTGCTTATCAGGAACAACATGCTTGGTGAGACATCCTGAAATGCATCTTTGACAATAATGGCCGTCAATCGTCAGTTACCTTGTTGAGTTCCGCCGCCAGCGCCTCCCAGGTCGTGACCGGCATCTCACAATGTGTGCCGACGCATTTGTAAGCGACGGTTTCTCCGCCAACTGATTTTCGGTCAGCAAGTGCTCCTGGCAAATTCTTCTCGTTCGCATCGATTGCGAAAACCATTCGCCGGGGCGCGTAAAGTTTAGCGGCCGAGTCACGCCAGCGAGTGATTTCCGCGGCGTCTCCACGAATAACAATCACCTCCGGATGGCTTAGAAACTCTTCCAGCGTCGTTAGCAAACTGACATGACCGTGCGGATATTCTTCGATTGCCTGCCAGGATCCTCGCAATGCCCGCTCTGCTGCGTCGAGGTAGCGTGTTTCCCCGAGCAGGAATCCCAGTCGTTGTAATGCGAATGCAGCGATTCCATTTCCTGATGGCACGGCTTCGTCCGCCAGTGGCTTGGGTCGGTGTATCAAGGCCTCATGATCATTCGCCGTGAAGTAGAAACCGCCGCGTTCGCCGTCTTCGAAGTGTTCGAGCATCAGTTCAGCGAGTTGTACCGCAAATTCGAGATACTCTGTCTTCCAGTTCGATTGCAGTAGTTCGAGCAAGGCATCGAGCAGGAACGCATGGTCGTCCAGGTATGCGGGGAAACGCGCTTTGGCATCTTTGTAGCTCGCGAGAAGTCGCCCGTGCTCGACCAGGTTGTTTTGAATGAATTTGATAGCATCACCCGCCGCTGCCGTCAGCTCTGGCCTGTCCAGCGAGCGTCCGGCGATTGCAAGGCCACGGATTGCCAGCGCGTTCCAGGACGTGAGCTGTTTCTCGTCTCGTGCAGGAGCGATTCGTTTTGCACGCTCGACCAGCAGTGTCTTCTTTGCTCGCTCAATCGCTTCGCGCGCATCGTTATCAGTGATCGGTTCGCGGACGGTGAGATGCCACTGACCCTCAAAATTTGCGGCCTGATCAAGGCCGAAGTGGCGGGCAAAAATCGTGTAGTCGTCGCCGAGCAGCTTTTCTGCCTGCTGCGGCGTCCACAGGTAATACAAACCCTCTTCACCCTCCGAGTCGGCATCACGTGAAGAAAAGAAACCACCGTTGTCGGCGCGCATATCCGCGAGCATCCAGTCCGCTGTCGCGTTCGCCGTATCGATGAACAGGGTTTCACCGGTTGCCAGCGCTGCCTGGGCATACAGCGCCAGCAGAGGGCCGTTGTCGTACAACATCTTCTCAAAATGCGGGATCTGCCAGTACTCATCGACCGAATAGCGGCAGAAGCCGCCACCGACATGATCGAAAATCCCGCCATCGGCCATGCGTGTCAGTGTCAGCGTCGCCATCAGCAGTGCATCGAGATCAGGCTCGACGTCATTGGCGCTGGCTCGCCAGTGGCGCAGCAATCGGTCTATGGTCGTTGGATGTGGAAACTTGGGCGCCGAGCCGAAACCACCGTAGTCGCGGTCGAATGTTTGTGCGAACGTATCGCGTGCCTGCTGCAGGGGCGTCGCGCTGAGCGTGGCTGAAGCCCCGCTGGCCGCCGGTTCGAGTTGCCTGAAAATATCGAGTAGCTGCTTGCTTTGCTCACGGATTTCATCGCGCTGCTCCGTGTAAAAGGACGCCACCTTTTGCAATAACTCGGCAAACGCCGGCATGCCATGGCGAGGCTCGTCCGGAAAGTAAGTGCCGCCGAAGAACGGGCGCTGGTTCTCACCGTCCAGGAACATGGTCAGGGGCCAGCCGCCGCCACGTTGTGTGAGCAACTGGTGAGCCGTCTGGTAGATTTTGTCGACATCGGGCCGTTCTTCACGGTCGACTTTGATATTCACGAACAGGCGATTCATGACTTCGGCAATTTTCTCGTCTTCAAACGATTCATGCGCCATGACGTGACACCAATGGCAGGCTGAGTAGCCGACCGACAGCAGTATCGGCTTGTCCGTCCTACGGGCTTCCTCGAACGCCTCATCGCCCCATGGAAACCAGTCAACGGGATTGTCGGCGTGTTGTTGCAGGTACGGGCTGGTCTCCCCGCTCAGTCTGTTTGGCATTTTTGAGCTTCCTCACGAATCTGACTATGATACCCGTCTTACCTCCACGACAAGCAGGAATTCATGCTGACCTATCCCGAGATCGATCCGGTTATTTTTGCCCTCGGGCCCCTCAAAGTTCGCTGGTACGGCTTGATGTACGTCATCGCCTTCTTGCTGGCCTGGTGGCTTGCCAGGAAACGGGCGGTAAAAAGTTGGTCGATCATCAAGCCTGTCCAGGTTGACGATTTGCTGTTTTATGGAATGCTCGGCGTCATCATTGGTGGTCGGGTGGGGTACGCACTTTTTTACGGCTGGGAGCAATTGACCAGCGATCCCTGGTATCTCTTTAAAATCACGCAAGGCGGCATGTCCTTCCACGGTGGACTGGCCGGTGTGATGATCGCGATGTGGCTCTATGCGCGTCACCTCAGCGTTCGTTTTTGGGCCGTTTTGGACTTCGTGGCACCGATCGTTCCGCTGGGACTGGGCTTCGGCCGGATTGGTAACTTTATCAATGGCGAACTTTGGGGAAAACCCACCGATGTACCGTGGGGATTCAATGTTAATGGCACCGTTTTACATCCGTCCATGCTGTACGAATCGTTTCTCGAGGGATTGGTTTTGTTCGCAATCCTTTGGACATTTTCGAGCAAAGAGCGGCCTTACATGTCTGTCTCGGGTCTGTTCCTTCTGGTGTACGGAGTGTTTCGGTTCGCTATCGAGTTTGTTCGTGTGCCGGATATTCAGATCGGATATCTCGCTATGGGCTGGTTTACGATGGGCCAGCTTTTGTCGTTGCCGATGATCGTATTCGGAGCGATATTGGTAGCCATGGCCTACAAGCGCCGCGTATGAAACAGTACCTCGGACTCATGCGCCACGTGCGCGAGAACGGCGCGGTCAAAAGCGATCGCACGGGGACCGGTACCTTGAGCGTGTTCGGGCACCAGATGCGCTTCGACTTGAGTGAGGGATTTCCGCTCGTCACCACCAAGAAACTGCACCTGCGTTCGATTATTCACGAACTGCTCTGGTTTCTGAGCGGTGACAGCAACATTCGCTATCTCAAAGAGAACGGTGTGTCGATCTGGGACGACTGGGCGGATGAAAACGGCGAACTTGGCCCCGTTTACGGTGTGCAATGGCGCAACTGGCCGACAGCCGATGGCCGCTCAGTCGATCAAATCTCCCAGGTCATGCAGCAACTGCGCGAAATGCCGGACTCCCGGCGCATCTTGCTCAGCGCGTGGAACGTCGGTGAAATCGACAACATGGCATTGCCGCCGTGCCACTGCCTGTTCCAGTTCTACGTCGCCGACGGCAAGTTGTCCTGCCAGTTGTACCAACGCAGCTGCGATATATTCCTCGGCGTACCGTTCAACATTGCCTCCTACGCCCTGTTAACGCATATGCTTGCGCAGCAGGCAGACTTGGCTGTTGGTGAATTCATCTGGACCGGTGGCGATTGCCATTTGTATTCCAATCATCTGCAACAGGCCGATGAGCAACTGAGTCGCGAGCCGTTACCGTTGCCGCGACTAGTCATCAATCGCCGGCCGGACAGTATTTTCGACTACAGGTTCGAGGACTTCGAGATTCTCAACTACGAGTCACACCCGCACATTAAAGCCGCCGTCGCGGTATAACGGGCGCTGTCGTGATCAGTATTATCGTTGCCGCGTCGACGAACAATGTCATCGGTGTCCACGGTGAATTACCCTGGAAAATATCGGACGATCTGAAGCGATTCAAACAACTCACCATGGGTAAGCCCATCGTCATGGGGCGTCTTACCTGGGAGTCGATCGGCCGTCCCTTACCCGGGCGGCAAAACATCATCATTAGCCGGCAGCCGGGCTTCTCGGCGGAGGGTTGTGATGTTGTTGCATCAAAGGCTGCTGTGCTGGATATTGCGGGCGATTCGGAAGAAATAATAATAATTGGTGGCGGGCAGATCTACGAACTGTTCCTGCCCGAAGCCGGGCGTTTGCACATCACCCGTGTACACACCGAAATTGAAGGCGACGCATTTTTTCCTACCATCGATGCCGGTAGTTGGGAACTTGTTGACAGCGAGGCGTTTGCTGCGAGCGACAAGAACGAGTTCGCGTTCGAGTTCAGGACCTATGAGCGGAAATATTATTACTGATTGAGTACGAGCGGCAACTCTCACCAGTAGCAGTCGTTAAAACTGCCTGGAATATGATTCTACGAAGGACTGAAGTCGGCCAATACCGGTTGGCATCAGCATTGGTGACCGACGTGGTTCGACCAGAATCGGTCACCCCCAAGTGATTGGACGGTGATTAGTTGCCAGATGATTGGTTGGCCTGAATTCATCCCACCGCGTCCCTACCTTACATAAGGTCCGACATAGTTAATGCTCATATTCGTGATACAGGCGAAAGAAAATGGCGATTATTTCTGGCAAAGTTTAACGACAACGAATAACGGTATTCGTTGAATGAATTGAATGACGTCATAGGTACCTCCACGAACAAGAGGAGTCACGTCATGATCAAAGCCAGTTGGATATCGTTCTTAACTATCGGTTTGCTGTGGTCGACAGCAAATTTTGCTGATGATGTACAGTCCACCAAGTCCAACGATGAGCTGCTGCCGGTCGTATCGCTCTCACTGGAAGCAATGCTTACAGCGTCAAAGTTACCGTCACGCTGGCAGCTGCGTTATCCGGCTGGAGTAACGGCATATTCAGACGACTGGCCACGACCGCTCGCCGATTTCGACTTTCAGGAAGCAGGTGCTTGGTCTCACGCCAGGGAGCTTCGAGGCTTATCGCTTTTGACTCTGGCAGAATTTGGACATACAAGACTGTTTCTTGGAGTAAATAAAGAGGGGCTGGCGGGGCTGAATTTCGAAGTATTTCCAAGCTATGGCGGCAAGCGCTATCTGGAGGTGGTCCGAATGCCATACTTACGCAAAACTAGCCAAGCGGCAGAATAGAGCCTTTGGGGCCGGAGTCGGACCAGTCTTTCCAACGTCTGACCAAATTGAACGCTCCTTGCCCCGGCAATGACTATTGCGCGTCTTTGAGTTGCGGCGAGTGCGTGTCGAAGAAGTGTTTCTTGACGAACCGGAAGGCCCACCAGAGATTGAGGCCCAGTCCGCAGATGAACAAATAGAAAACGAGGATCTCTACGGGGCTAATGGGGTGAAGCACGAGTTTCTCCTAATGGTGCGGTTAGAGGTGCTGAAACGCACGCAGGTGCAAACAGCAAAGCCATGTTAGCTGAGCAACGCCATTCGAAAAAGCGGCTGGTTCACAAAAACCGAACTTGTTCTGGATTGCCACGCGGACAGTAGCCATCCGCGGCGGGATTGTTGAGCAGTGCGGGAACATCGCCAATCTCATCTATAACTCAATGGTTTATCATTGATATTGCAAGATCTAACCGTTCTGCAAATTCATACACATCGTCATAACTATTGTAGAGCGGGACGGGTGCCACACGAATAACGTCCGGTTCGCGCTAGTCGGGTGTGACATTCAGTTTGCACAGATTATCGAACAAAGCCTTTGCGTCAATGTTCTTGTCCTTGACGATCAATGACAGCTGACAGCCACGTGCATCTTCGGGTGTGATGGAGCCGATCCGATCACCGAAGCGCTTCGCGACCAGCCAATCGAGAAAACCCGTCAGTCGTTTCGATTTTTCACCAAGCGCGGCGAGTCCGGCTTGCTGGAATAATTGCAGGGATGCAGCTACCGGCGCCAATGAAAGAATCGGCGGATTACTCATTTGCCAAAGCTCGGCACCAGCTGCGGGCGTGAAAGTTTTTGCCATCTTGAAGCGAGTGGCTTCGTCGTGGCCCCACCAGCCGTGCAGTTGCCCCAGGTCGTCCGGCTTGCTGTTCCGTTCCGCTACGAATGCACCGGCAATGGCACCGGGACCTGCGTTGAGATACTTGTAAGTGCACCAGGCAGCGAAGTCGGGCGCCCAGTCGTGCAGCGCAAGATCAATATTGCCGATGCCGTGCGCAAGGTCGAGGCCGACTTTACATCCATGCTCGCGGCCCAGCTCGCAAATCCTGGCCATATCAAGGACCTGACCGGTGTAGTACTGCACGCCTGGCAGCAATAGTAATGCGGTATCGTTGCCATTCGCCTCAAGCATTGCCTCGAGATCTTCGCTGTGGAGCCGCGTATCGCCATCACGCGGGGCCCACTCAAGGAGGCCCTCATCGGCATCAAAACCGTGCATGCGAATCTGCGACGCCGCGGCGTAACGGTCCGACGGAAATGCCTGCGACTCGATGACAATCTTGTAACGCTCGCTGGTGGGCCGATAGAAACTTGCCATCAGCAGATGCAGGTTAACGGTAAGGGTGTTCATGGCCACGACTTCGCTGTCATTCGCCCCCGTGAGTTCTGCGAAACCGGCAGCGCAGCGGCGGTGATACGAAATCCAGGGACGATCCGAATGGAAATGCCCGTCGACCGCGTAATCCTTCCAGTTTCGCAGCTCGTCTTCGACGTATTGCACAGCAAGTTTGGGTTGCAGGCCGAGCGAATTGCCGCACAGGTAAACCGGTGCACGCCCATCGCGCTCTAATGGAAAGTTAAATTGCTTGCGGTACTTGGCGAGCGGGTCGGCCTCGTCTTGTGCAGCCGCAAACTCGCGATTATCTTCGTATTGCATTATTGGCCTTCTACTTGAATGACTCGAGGTATGCGCTTGTCCAGACGGACCGCCGTCAGTTGCCGGCCCCACACACAGCCGGTGTCGAGGCTTAGTAGTTTGGGTAATACGATAAGCCCCAGTTGTGACCAGTGGCCAAATGCAACCCGCGTTTCCGCAGTCGCCGGTTCCTCCGTCCTATACCAGGGCCGCAGATTTTTTCGGGCGCGCCAGGGCGACCCGTTGTGAGAGAAATTGAGTCTGTTAGCCGTAGTGATCATGCGCATACGCGTCAGGCAATTGATGATAAATCGCAGCCGCTTGTAGCCACTCAGTTGTCCGGACCAACTGCTCGGTGTATTGCCGTACATTTTTCCGAGCAGCGTTTCGTAGTCGCCATGTCGTAGCTCATCTTCCACTTCGGCGGCACGCGCGAGTGTCTTTTTCACGCTCCATTCGGGATGTGTGCCAGCGTGAACCAGCAATGTGTCCAACTGCGCGTCGTAATGCGCGAGCGGCCGATGCCTTAACCAGTCGCACAGTTCGTCAGCGTCGGGCGCGTTGATGAGTTTCTCAAGAGAGCCGAAGCGCTTGCCGAAATGCACGGCACCCGCCGAGAGAGCCAGCAAATGTAAATCATGATTACCCAACACGCTGATCACAGCGTCGCCGAGGCCCACGACAAAACGTAAGGTCTTTAGTGATTTGGGGCCGCGATTGACAAGATCCCCGGTCAGCCAGAGTGTGTCTGCTGACGGCTCGAAGTCGATCGCATCCAGAAGTCGCCGCAGAGGGTCGTAGCATCCTTGAATGTCGCCGATCGCATATACGGCCATACCGAACGCCTAGTTAAGCAGCCCGGGAACGGCGAGCGTGAAGGGTTCGATCAGTGCATCAAAGCTTATGCCACCATCGGCCTCCATACGATACAGACCCTGCATCGCACCGACCGGTGTTTCCAGGACCGCAGCACTGGAATAACGAAACTCCTCGCCGGGGATCAGGTAGGGTTGTTCGCCGACAACACCGTCACCGTTAACCTCCTGCACCTTGCCGTTCGCATCAGTGATGATCCAGTGGCGGCTGATCAGCTGCGCGGCAACATCACCACTGTTCGATATTGTTATCGTGTAGGCGAACACATAATGATCGGAGTCCGGCTCTGACTGATCGTCAATATAGCTGGTTGCCACTTGAATTCGAATGTCACACTGAGTCTTTTCCATCACGATATTCTAACGTATGGATGTCGCCATATGGTTGCCTAGTTCGACGTATTTTCCGATGCTGATTTGCTCGGGACGCAAGCCGGGATCGATTCCGACAGCCGCAAGGTCCGAGACATCGACGTGCTCCTTCAGCGCATTGCGAATCGTCTTGCGGCGCTTCATGAATGCGTTGCTGACGAGCTTTGACAGCAGCGCTGCATCCCTGATGTCGAAGCTACCGGGTGGCAGTGGATCCAGTCGAACAACAGCGGACGTTACTTCCGGCGGTGGATCAAAGGCTGATTTATCGACGTCGAACAGCGATTCGATATTCAGATAGCAGCCAAGCATGATGCTCAGCCGGCCATAGGTTTTACTGCCAGGGCCGGCGGCCATACGGTCGACAACCTCTTTTTGCAGCATGAAGTGCATATCGAGAATATGCTCGCGAAAGTCGAGGAGGTGAAACAACAGGGGTGTCGAGATGTTGTAAGGGAGGTTTCCGACAATGCGTAGCCGTTCACCCAGAGTCGAGAAATCAAAGGCCAGTGCGTCGGCCTCATGGATGGTCACGTTCGGGTTGCCTTCGTATTGTCGGCGCAGGCGAGCAACCAGATCGCGATCAAGCTCGACGGCATGCAAATGACCGGCCCTGGCTGCCAGCGCTGCAGTTATCGCACCCTGGACCGGCCCGATTTCGACGATGACATCATCTTGTGTCGCGTGCACGGCATGCAATATTGCATCGATAACGCCGCCATCGGTCAAAAAATGCTGACCGAATCGTTTGCGTGCGCGATGGGCCACTAACTGACAGCCATAGTTTTTGCGAGCTCAACGGCTGCGATGAGGCTGCCTGCATCAGCCGTGCCGCTGCCGGCGATGTCGAACGCGGTGCCGTGGTCGACCGAGGTGCGAATGATCGGCAATCCAAGAGTGACGTTTACGGCGTGCCCGAAGCCCGCGAACTTCAGCACGGGCAAGCCCTGGTCGTGGTACATCGCGACTACGGCATCCTTATATCCAGCGGCCGCAGTAAACGCCGTGTCTGCGGGCAACGGTCCGCGCAGGTTCATCCCTGTTTGTGCCAACTTCTTGATGACGGGCGCAATGACGCTGTCCTCCTCACACCGAGAAGTCCGTTTTCACCGGCGTGAGGGTTGAGTCCGCACACCACGACTTGTGGAGACTCGATGCCGAATTTCGATCGCAGGTCGGCGTGCAGTATTTCGATTACCCGTGTCAGCCGCTCCCTGGTGATGAAGTCGGGGACCGCGCGCAAGGGCAAGTGCGTACTTACCAGCGCTACCCGCAAATCGTCCGCAACGAGCATCATCACGGGTACGTCCACACCCAAAAGTTCTGCCAGGAACTCGGTATGCCCTGTAAAGGCCACACCGGAATCGGCTATGACGCTTTTTGCAAGCGGGGCGGTAACCATCGCGGAGAACCTGCCGTCAACGCAGCCCTTTGCAGCAAGTGTCAGCCCATCGAGCAAGGTCTGTGCATTTTCAGGATCGGGTTGCCCATAAATCACAGGCGCGGGAAACGGTGTGTCCAATACGTGTAGCCGGCTATCCAGCAGCGACGCGTCTCCAACTACGACGATAGTTTCTGCAAGATCTGTGTCCGCGAGCGCAGAGCAGAGCTCAGGACCAATACCAGCGGGTTCTCCTGCAGTAACTACGAGAGGCTTGGCTCGCCGCATCTATATGCGTTTGTCGACGAATGCCTCATCCCGCATCCGTTGCATCCAAAGCAGAGTTTCTTCTTCCTGCTTGCTGGCACGAATGCGCCCGATGCAGTTGCGTTCCTTGAGCTCTTCTGTGTTGTCGTAAACCCGACGATCCTCGACTTCGAGGATGTGCCAGCCAAATTGAGTTCTGAACGGTTCGCTAATGACACCGATTTCGGCGGCATCGGCCACCGCTTTGAACTCAGGTGCGTAGTTGTCAGTTTCTGCCCAACCCAGATCACCGCCGAGGTTTGCAGATCCTGGGTCGTCGGACAGCAACTTCGCTTGTTCGCCGAAATCTTCACCGTCCCGGATTTTCTGGAGCGCCTCTTCGAGGCGTTGCTTTGCCGTTGCATCGTCGATAATTTCATTGGGCGAAATCAGGATATGGCGGATTTTGGCCTGCTTGATTTCGTGGTGCTCGACAGCGCTGTGCAGGTCATCGACCTTGACGATGTGAATGCTGTTCGCCGTTCTGAAGGGTTTGCTGATGTCACCGGCTTGCATATCCTGCAGCACGTCGGTGAAAATCGAGGGAACTTGTTGCCCTTTCAGCCAACCCAGTGACCCACCTTCCAGTGCCGATGGACCCTCTGAATAGCGTGCCGCAACTTCTCGAAAATCAGCCTTGTCCTGCAGGCGTGCATAGATCTCGTCAGCAGTCTGCTGGATTTTTGCAACCGCCGCTGCATCGGCGGATTCCGGAATCGATAGCAGGATATGCGACAGTTTCCAGTCGGAGTTGACGACCACATTGTTTTCGACATCGATGATGCATTGCTGGATCTCACGCTTGGAAACACGGATATTGCGCGTCACCTCGATATTCTTGAGTTCATTCAGCGTTAGTTCTTCGCGCAGGCCCTCACGGAATTCGGCGTAGTCGAGGCCATCCTCTGCCAGTAGCGCCGGCATATCTTCAAAACGGATTTTGTTCTGGTCCGCGATTCTCTGAATAGATGCATTGATGTACTGATCAGAGATTTGTTCGGTAAGTCCTATTTGCTTTGCACGCTGCAATTGAATCTCGGTGACGATCAGTCGTTCGAGAATCTGATCTTTAAGAACATCTTCAGGTGGTAGCTGCATATCGTTGTCATGAGCACGTTTTTTTATCAGTGCCAATTGTTTCTCAAACTGGCTCTTGAGAACGACGCCGTCGTTGACGATGGCGGCGACGCCATCGAGAAACTCACCTGTCTCAGAAAGTTCGTCAGCGATGACACACGGCGCAGCGACCAATGCGGCGATAACGCATAAGGTATTGATTTTTAACACGATTTACTACCGGAGATCTGCAGAATAGCCAAGAATACCACGTTCGAGGAGTTTGTCAGCAGCTGTGCCAACGCTCATCATTCCTTTCAGGACCAATTGCAGGCCGAAAGACGAATCGCGAGCCCCATCGCGAGTAGAAATAAAACGACGAGAAACAAGGCGCAGACCCCAGCAACAGCTTTCGTATTCGAGGCCGAAAAATTGTTCCAGCACCTTGTCGTCCCGCAAAGAAAAGTTGTAACGACCGACGATATTCCAGCTTCTGGCGATTGGCCACGACCACGATACATCCCCTTGCTCCAGTGCATTACGGCGGTATCGATAGGAGAGATTCAAAATCTTATTGTTGGCAGGACGATATTGCAGTCTCGCTTCGGATCTTGTGGTGCCGTTGGTATCGCTTCCCCACTGCTGGCCCAGATCAAAATTGACGTTCTTGAATAACCCGAAACGAAGTTCCGCGATGTAGTCCGATGATTGTGAGGTTGACAGGGTACTGCCGGGCAAAGTAACGGAGCGATCGCTTAAGTAGTGTGTTTGTCCGATCGATACTGAAACCAGTTCACGGCCCGACGACACGTCGAGAATCCGTGATGTTATACCGAAACTGACATGATCGGTGTCTCCGATTCGATCGACGCCGAGATAGCGATTCTTTCGATACAACTGTACCAGGTTGCTGTCCGGCGTAATCGTATCGAATACCGGCAGGTCGTCCTGGTTGCGCTGTGGGATATGGACGTACAGTAGTCGTGGCTCGATTGTTTGTATTCGATTCGAATTGGAAGTAGTGCGCTCAAGAATCAATCCGGTATCAAGGCTGGCAATGGGCACCGAGCGGTCCGGATCCGTTAGCTCGCCTGGCAGGGTATTCTCAAGGGAATACCGCGTGTAATCGAGTTCGACGGCAGGATCAATGAACCAGCCAGGCTTCGAGATTGGCAGGTCGAGTTTTGGTGCGGCGTTCATGCGCCAGCCAGTTACGCCGATGTCGCGGTCAAAATACACAACCTCCCCACCGATACCGAAGCGCAGGCCGAGTGGAACTGTCCAACTGCCGTTGGCGATTATTTGCGGCAAGCGTTGATAGGGTGCCTGATCAGGCAGGATGGCAGCATCGATTGTCTGGTGAGTCTGTAGTTGTGCAGCCACTGAGAAATTCGTGGAATAATAGTCAAAGCGCAGACTCTGGTTCAGATGCGTGATACTCGATATGCTGAGACTGCTGCCCAGATCTTCGTAGTACTGGTTGTCCGAGACTTCGCGAATGTCGATCTGATTGCGCCAGCCATTGCCGAACTGGGTGCGGTGTCTGAACTGAAGCTGATGACGTGCCCGGTTAATGATGTCGTCGGAAGGCAGGTAGTCTGCGATGATTGTACCCTCGCTGCTCTTGCTCAGATAACGGAACTTGGTCGCAATTTGCAGACCACGGTTCGTCAACAGCCGCGGCGTAAACGTGGCGTCATAATTGGGCGCAATATTCCAGTACCAGGGCAGGCTGATTTCGTTTCCACTGCGGCCCGAGGCGCCGATCTCCGGTATTAGCACACCCGTCTTGCGCGCGTCGCCGATTGGGAACGATAGATAAGGTGCGTACAGAATGGGTACACCCTTAAATTTTAAATTCATGCCTTTGGCCGTACCGACGCCTTTAGTCGTATCGAGCTTGATCGACTTACCCTGCATTAGCCAGTCTTCGGAGCCGGGTGGGCAGGTTGTATACTCCACGCTGTCGAGGCTGACTATCCCGCCGCGGTTGATCTCGATCGTCTCAGCGGCGCCGCGGGATTTTCCTCCGTCGAGCGTGAATTCCGCGCCGTCGAAACGAATGCGGCCCGAAATGTAGCTGAACTCCGCAGAACGGCTCAAGATCTGGGCCTTGGGGTCTTCGTATCGGACGCCGCCTTCAAGGTGCAGGGCCTTCTGGAGAGCGTCATATCGCGCACGATCGGCGCCAGCCAACTTGTCGCCACGCCGCAATAACACACCGTCAGACAGTATGGCACCAGCAGGGTCACCCAATGTTGCCTCGAAACTACCGGTTTCAAATTGAATCGTGTCCGGGTTCGAAAGTGGCGTGAGCGGCTGGAACGAGTCGGCTGAAAGTGGCTCGGCGAGCGACGTTCGGCACGATTGTGGCTCGGCCGCATTGGCATTCAATGCAGCCAGCAGCACGCACGCTGAAAAGAGTGTTTTGGAGGACAAGTCGCTGTTCGGGTCAGGTTTCGGCCGAAGCCATTAGGGACGGGATGTTATCAGGCATTCTTATTTGCTACCTTCGCATAGTTTTCCAAGTCCTTCAACGCGTTACGGAGAATCGAAATCATTCAAAATGACGGCGCCGCCGACTTTCGCCTGGCATTACTCAGTGATTGGATCAGCGGCATCGACACTGTTGCCGGCTGTGAAATCATGCCTGCATCCGCTGATGCAAGTTTCCGACGCTATTTTCGATTGCGAAACGGGGTAAAAAGTTTCATCGTAATGGATGCACCGCCGCGGCAGGAAGATTGTCTGCCGTTCGTGAAGATCGCGGGTTACCTGGAGGCAATGCGGCTCAGTGCACCGCGGATTATCGAAGCTGATATTGAAAACGGCTTTTTGTTGTTGTCAGATCTGGGTACGGAGCTATACCTTGATCGGCTGGAACAAGAGGCTGATCTGGCTGACTCGCTTTATGTTGACGCGATTGACGCAATGTTGCTAATGCAACGACAGGGCGAGGCGTATCAATCCGCGTTGCCGCCGTATGACGAAAAACTTCTGCGTTTCGAACTTTCTCTGTTTCACGACTGGCTGTGTGGTACCCACTTGCAGCTGGAGATTAGCGATGAGGATGAGCGCAATTGGCAGTCGTGCTGCGATCTGCTGGTTGAGAATGCGTTGCGACAGCCGCAGGTATTTGTGCATCGCGATTACCATTCTCGCAACCTGATGGTTCAAAACGAAGGCAATCCCGGCATCCTGGATTTTCAGGATGCAGTTGAAGGGCCGCTGACTTATGATCTCGTTAGCCTTCTCAAAGATTGCTATATCTGCTGGCCAGCCGATAAGGTGCAGTCATGGGCGCTGAACTATTATCAAAAGCTGAGCGATGATATGCGAACACGAGTTGATGAGCAGCAATTCTGCCGCTACTTCGAGTTGATGGGTGTGCAGCGGCAGCTAAAAGCGGCGGGTATTTTTTGTCGATTGAATCATCGTGATGGTAAATCGGGCTATCTCGGCGACGTACCGCGGACACTGGGGCACATCGTTGAGATTGCTCCACGCTATGAAGAATTGAGGTTTCTCGTGCGCTTGATCGAGGAGCAAGTCCTGCCAGCATGGGGCGATGCAGGATGAAGGCGATGATACTCGCGGCCGGGCGCGCCGAACGACTGCGGCCCTTGACTGACACCACACCGAAGGCATTAGTCGAGGTTCATGGACAAAGTCTGCTTGAGCGGCACCTGGAGAACTTTTGTAAGGCCGGAATTAAAGTCGTCGTAATCAACCTCGGCTGGCTTGGTGAGCGGATCGTCGAACGCGTTGGTTCGGGTTCCGAGTATGGCTTGAATGTTATTTATAGTGATGAGGGCGACAATACTCTTGAAACGGGCGGCGGAATTTACAAGGCGTTGCGGATATTCGGCAGTGAACCGTTCCTGGTTGTGAATGCTGATATTCTTACGGATATGCCGGTTCCGAAAATCACGCTTGACGATAAGGCGCTGGGACATTTGGTGCTCGTACCGAAACCCGACTATCGTGCTGCCGGAGATTTCGATCTCGACAATGGTCTGGTACAGAATGGTGAAACTCCGGCGTTGATATACAGTGGCGTAGCAATGTACCGCCGGGAGTTTTTTGCCGCTTGTGAACCGGGCCGATTTTCGATCGTGCCGATGATGCGAGAGGCAGCCAATGCGGGTCGCTTGCAAGGGTCCCTGTACGACGGGCTATGGGCAGACGTTGGTACACCCGAGCGGCTTGAGGCTGTGTTGCATAACGAGAAACTGGAGTAGCTGTTATGGACTGGATGTTTTACCTGACGGTGCTGGGAGTATTGTTCATTGTAATAGCTGCAATGCTCGCCACTCGGTATCTGCTTGGCTTGCGACTCGACCGCATTGAAAAAAAACAAAAAATGGAAGAGGAAGCACGGCAGACGGCTGAATCCAATTCTGGCCTCTGATGGGGAAAAGTGGTCAGGCTGTTGAGGGCAGAAGGTGTCGCAGGAAGTGCGGCAGCAGTTCTTTTGAGGCCTCCTCGAGGCCCAGCCTTATGTCCAGCCGTTTCAGGTCGGTCATATTCAAATCTGCGTAGCCACAGGGATTGATTCTCGTAAAGGGTTCGAGATCTATGTCCACATTAAGCGCCATACCGTGAAAGCTTGAGCCGCGGCGAATACGCAGCCCCACACTTGCAAGCTTGTCACCGGCAACATAAACACCGGGAGCATCGGTGCGGGCGAGCGCCGCAACGTCATATTTCGCGACAAGGTCAACAACGCTTTGTTCGAGCGCGGTAACGAGGTTTCGTACGCCGATGTTTGAACGTTTCAGATCGATCAGCGGATAGATCATCAACTGGCCCGGGCCGTGAAATGTGACCTGACCGCCGCGATCGATCTGTACCACCGGGATATCGCCGGGTGCCAGCAAATGTTCTTCACTGGCATTCACGCCCATAGTAAAAACCGGTGGGTGTTCGACAAACCAAATTTCGTCGGCGGTACTGTCGTCGCGGGTGTTCGTGAAGTCCTGCATCTCGTGCCACAGTGGAACGTAGTCCTGCCTGCCGCGAAAAACGGTTTTCATAGCGCCATCAAAACGTCGTCGTGTGCCGAGACGTCGCGGTAGACATCGTCGAGCTGCTGCTGGCTGGTTGCGGTCACTGTCACCGTAATTGAGACGAAATTGCCTTTGCCACTTGGTTTGATCTTTATGGCATCTTCAGCGACTGCGCCGACGTGTTTTTCGACCAGGTTACGTGCCGTCACTCTAAACGCCGGTGTATCCCTTCCCATCATCTTGATCGGGAAAGCGCAGGGAAATTCGATGACTGACTCGTCACTCATATCATTCGAACCAGAGACTCACACTGTCTTTCACACGTTGCCAAAACGACCCGGACGGATTGTCGTCCAGCGCTCGTAAGGGCGTATTGAGCAGCTCCTCACCGTTGAGACTGATGCTGAGATCAGCGACAGGCTGCCCGGCTGCAACAGGCGCAAGCACGATTGCCGGAATATCCAGCTTTGACTCCAGCTTGTCGTAGGATCCACGACGCACGGTGATGTAAAGGTCTTCGAGAACGCCCAGGCGCGAATACTCATTTGCAGATTTCCAGATTCGTGCATTGGAGATTTCTTCGCGGGCCTTGAACAGCAAACGCGTTTCAAAAAAGCGAAAACCGTAGTTGATGAGTGCCTGGCTGCCATCGCTACGGGCTTTGTTGCTCGAAGTGCCGAGGACCACCGAGATGATGCGCATGCCGTCGCGCCTGGCTGAGGAAACGAGGCAATATCCGGCATCATCGGTATGCCCTGTTTTGAGGCCGTCAACCGAATCGTCGCGCCAGAGCAGCGAATTGCGATTGCTTTGTTTAATGTCGTTATAGGTAAATTCTTTTACCGAATACCATTTGTAGTATTCCGGAAACTGCTTGATGATCGCACGTGCCAGCGTCGCGAGATCACGCGCGGTTGTCTTATGATTTTCTGTGGGAAGTCCGGTGGCATTGCGGAAGTGACTTGAATGCATGCCGAGTGCTGCCGCGTGTTGGTTCATCATTTCAGCAAATACGCTTTCGCTGCCGGCAATATGTTCGGCAAGGGCGACACTGGCATCGTTGCCGGACTGCACGATCATGCCGAGTAGCAGGTCCTGGACCGTTACACGTGTACCCACCTCGACAAACATGCGTGAGCCCTCCGTGCGCCAGGCCTTTTCGCTTATCGTAACTTCCTCATCGAGCGCAATCTGCCCCTGCTGCAGGGCAGTAAATACTACATACGCCGTCATCAATTTAGTGAGGCTCGCCGGGGCGAGCGACTCGTCCGCATTCAACGCGGCCAGTTCATAGCCGGTCTTGCTGTCGACCAGCAGGTAGCTCTTGGCGCCGATGACCGGTGCCGCCGGAGTTGGCATTGGTGCTGCATAACTTACTGAAAAGAAAAGTAAAGATAGGATCGCAAGCGTATTGCTGAATCGTTGGTACATGCTGCCTCTGATTGTGAAAAAAGCGGAATCGGCGCGTATTGTACGCGGCTACTCGGTAATTAGGTAAGGGTCCGTGATGCCGAGGCCTTCGAGCTCCTCGACCAGCAGGTCGTATTGCAGGACATCAGCGACCGGTCCAATGCGGACCCGGTAGAGGGATGGGCTGGATGATTTGTCTTCGAAAACAAAGCCATCCTTGATACCGGACTGCGACAATAATGCGAGACGGCGAACGGCGTTGTTTTTATCGCCGAAGGCACCAACCTGGATAAATAGCTGGCTGAGAGAGGACGCAGGCGTTGAGACAAGCGGCGGCTGAGGCGGTTTTTTTGCACTCGTTGGACGGTCGCCCGCCGGCTTGTCGAAGCTGATCGCCGTGACTTCAACCAGGCTGGTGCCATTGCGGACCATATCGAGCTTTAGCGCTGCCGCGTACGACAAATCGATAATTCGGTTATCGGCGAACGGTCCACGGTCGTTGACGCGTACGACGACGCTTTTGTTATTACTCAGGTTTCTGACGCGTACATAGCTTGGTAGCGGCAAGGTTTTGTGTGCAGCTGTCATCGCGTACATGTTGTAAGTTTCGCGGTTCGAGGTCAGGTTGCCATGAAACTTATTGCCATACCAGGACGCCACACCGCGCTCCTGGTAGCCGGCACTGCTGCGCATGACAGTATAGGTCTTGTTGAGCACCTCGTACTGTGGCCCGTTGCCGTACTTGCTGCGCGGCTCCGGACGCGGAACGGCATCACCCGGCAAGTTGGGTATGCGGCCGCTGCCCGGACCATCGCGTCTGACTTTGTGGCCACCACAACTGGCAAGAGTAATGGCGATTGTGATTACGATCAGTCGCGTTGTGTCAGGACGCATCGGCGTTGACCTTTGACGAAATCTTCTGTCCCAGTTGATACACGGCCAGCGCATACATCACGCTGCGGTTGTACTTTGTGATGACGAAAAAATTGTGAAAACCGACCCACTGTTCAATGCCGTCATCACCCTCGTAAGTCAGCAACTGGGCTTTGCTGTCGGCACAGAGGTCAGTCGCAAACATGACACCTTTTTTGCTCAAGGATTCGACCGTGTCTGTGATCTTGAGCGTGTTTGCCGGTTTCGGAACCGGGCCGGTCCATGCGCTGCTCAGCGTTGCTCGCGCAGCTACCTCTTCGCCAGTACGCCAGTGATGCGCGAGGAAGTAATTGGCAATACTGCCCGCTGCATCGGCCCAGTTGTCCCAGATGTCCCGCTTGCCATCACCCGTCGAGTCAACGGCATAAGAGCGAAAACTGGACGGCATGAATTGCGGCCGTCCCATCGCCCCGGCGTAGGAGCCCATTGGAACAGTCGGGTCCAGTTCCTCTTCGCGCGTGAGGATCAGGAAATGAGTGAGCTCTTTGCGAAAAAAGCTCGACCGTGGCGGGTACTCAAAGGCGAGCGTCGCTAGCGCGTCGATAACACGGTCTTTGCCGGTAATGCGGCCGAAGTAGGTTTCGACACCGATGATGCCGACCAGTATCTCCGTGGGCACGCCGGATTCCAGCGTGATACGCGCAAGCATTTCCCTGTTTTCACGCCAGAACGCAATGCCGGCATTGATGCGTTCTTTGGTGATGAAAATTTTGCGGTACTCGGCCCAGGTCAACTTGCGCTCGGCGGGGGCTGAAATCTTCTTGATGATATCGGCCTTGATTTCGGCTCCGGCGAGTACGGTGGATAAGGCGCCGCGGTCGAAGTCGTGCGCGACAACCATTTCGTCAATAAATGCGGCGACATTCCTTTGCTTCAGATCGAGGTAAACCTTGTCAGACGCCACGGTGGGAAATGTGAAAATCGGCAGCACGAGCACGGCAGCGAACAGTAGTTTACAAGTCATCAGGACTTCATTAGTGCGGCAAGAGTTTCCGGTGCGAGTGGATCGACATCAGGATACCGAATCCCGCCATCAGCGTCACCATGGACGTTCCGCCGTAGCTAACCAGCGGTAATGGCACGCCGACAACCGGAACCAGGCCGCTCACCATTGCCGTATTGACGAAAACGTATACAAAAAAGGTGAGGCTGATCGAGCCGGCGAGTAGTCGCGAGTAGGTATCATGCGCCTGTACGGCGATAGTGAGGCCGCGGCCGATAACGAACATATACAAGGCGAGCAGGGCCAAAACGCCGAACAGACCGAATTCTTCGCCCAGCACAGCGAAAATGAAATCAGTATGCCGCTCTGGCAGAAACTCAAGGTGTGCCTGCGAGCCGTTGGTCCAGCCTTTGCCGAATAAGCCACCGGAGCCAATAGCGATTTTGGATTGGATGATGTTGTAGCCGGCACCGAGCGGGTCACTGTCCGGGTTTAGCAGGGTAAGCACACGCTGCTTCTGGTAGTCCTGCATGTAACTCCAGAGGATGAGCGCACCGGGCACGGCCAGTGCCCCTAGACCGAATATCAGCCTGATTGACATACCGGCCAGGATGATGACGATGAAGCCGGACGCAGCGATCAGCAGTGATGTTCCCAAATCCGGTTGTTTGGCGATCATGAGTGTTGGCACAGCAATGAGTGCGGCGATAATCGCCAGCTGTCCCAATCCGGGAGGAATCTGCCGGTCGTGCAGATACCAGGCAGTCATCATCGGAACGGCGAGCTTCATCGCCTCTGACGGCTGAAAGCGTACACCAATATCGAGCCAGCGACGTGCGCCTTGTCCGACGTCACCCTTGGTCAAAACCAATGCGAGTAACAGCAATCCGGCCACATATCCCCAGGGTGTCCAGCGTCGCAGAAAATCGGGTGGCAGTTGCGCAACAATCAGCATCGCGATGAGCGCGACGCCGAGCCGTAGCGCCTGATTGATGATCAGGTGAGAGTCTTCGCCCGCCGCGCTGTACAAGACAACAAGGCCGAACGCGCTGATCAGGAGCAGCCCTCCTAACAGCGGACCGTCGATATTGAGTCTACGAACGAGTTCGGAAAAACTCCGTACTGGTGCCGCTTTGCGCGACAGTATGCGTTGCGTTTCACTGAGTCGAATCATCACCGTATCCGAGATACTCGTCCATGACTGCTTTGGCAATTGGTGCGGCGACGCCGCTGCCGCTCTGCCCATTCTCCACGATGACGGCTACCGCGATTTGCGGGTCAGCGAACGGTGCGAAGGCGATGAACAGTGCGTGGTCGCGCAGTCGTTCCTTGAGGTCTTCTTCATCGTATTCTTCATCTTGCGCTATCGATACCACCTGCGCAGTGCCACTCTTGCCGGCCATCTCGTAAGCAGCGCCGGAACCTACCGCGCGCGCGGTGCCACGTGGCCCCTGCATCACGTCATGCATCGCGTCAAGCACGTTGTCCCAGTAAAACTCATTGTCGATGGCGACCTGGGCTCGACGTTGTGGCTTGACCATCACGCGTTTTCCACTAAGCGGGTCCTCTATCGCCGCGACGAGGTGCGGGCGAAAGCGGGCACCTCGCATCGCGAGCGTAGCCGCCGCGGTGGCCAGTTGCAGCGGTGTCGCCAGCATGAACCCCTGACCAATGGACGCGATGACAGTTTCGCCATGATACCAGCGCTTGTCGTCGCGATTACGAAAATTGTTACGTTTCCATTCCCGGGAAGGTACCAGCCCGGGCCGTTCACCAGGGACGTCGATTCCGGTTGCACTGCCCAGACCAAACTGGGTCAGGTACTCGTGTATATTATCAATGCCGAGGTCGACACTGAGCGCATAGAAATAAACGTCACAAGACTGCTCAATAGCATCATGCAGGTCCATGGCCCCGTGGCCCGCGGGCTTCCAGTCTCGGTAGCGGTGCTCGTCGCCCTCCAACTGAAAATAGCCCCTGCAAATAATCTTGCGCGTCAGGTTGGTGGCACCGGTCTGAAGTGCGGCCAGCGCCAACATCGGTTTGATCGTTGAACCCGGTGGATAGGCACCGGTTACAGCTCGGTTGAACAGTGGGCGGTCCGGGTTGTCCTGCAATTCACCGTACTGGGCAGTGCTCATGCCGACGGCGAACAGGTTCGGGTCGAACGAGGGTGTGCTGACAAGCGCAAGGATCTCTCCATTGGTGGGATCAAGCGCGACAACGGCGCCGCGTCGGCCCTCCAGTGCGTTGTAAGCTATCCGCTGCAAGTCAAGATCCAGGCTTAAGTAAATATTGGAGCCCGGACTGGGTGCCTCATCCATCGGCAGCGATTCGAGTAATTCGCTCGAATTGGCCGGTACCTGCCGCCCGCGCGCGTTGGCGATAAGGTGCCGAAAGCCGGCGTTGCCGTGCAGGTCATTTTCATAGCTGCGTTCGACGCCGGTCTTGCCCGTGTGGGATGTTCCGGCATAGCGTGCTGAATCAAGTCTCTGCAAGTCACTGGTATCCAGTGCGCCAACGTAGCCAACTGCGTGAGCGAATAAATTGCCATGCGGATAATGGCGCACCAGTCTTGGTTGAAAATCGACGCCGGGAAAACGCGGCCTCTGAATGGCAAAGTTCGCGATTTCTTCGTCGGTCATACGGAATTTCAGGGTGACCGGTTTGAATTGCTGACCGCTCTGAATCAACGCTGCGAAGCGCGGTATGTCGGCTCGTTCGATCAGCTGCATGTTGGCAAGTCGGTTCAGCGTATCCTCAATGTCATCGACTTGTTCAGGAATCAGTTCGAGCTGGTATGCCGGAAGGTTTTCAGCAATTACCCGGCCTTTGCGATCGAGAATCAGGCCTCGAATCGGAGGCACGGCCTGGATTCGTATGCGATTGCCCTGGGATTTCTCGGCGAACAGCTCGTGGTCAAAAACCTGCAACTGCACGAGGCGGGCGATTACTATGCCGATAAGAATGACCGATATGACTGATGCGAGAATGACTCTGCCGATGAATAGACGCCGCTCTGAATGGTGGTCCTTGATCGGCGAAAGCAGACTCATCCGGAGCGCGTCCGATAGCGCATGCCGGAGAGAAACACCATCAATGCAGGCCACATCAGCGTGCCCGAGACAACCGGACCCCAATACGCGACCGACAGCGAGTCGATGCCAGCGACACCATTTATCCAGAACAGCAGGAACTGATAGATGGCCAATAACGGGAAAATGGAGGCTGTCAGCTGTGGCACCGGGAAAACCCGCATCTGCAAATGAAACCGCACGGTAATGTAGGCGATACAGGTAAGAGCGAGTGCGTGCTGACCGAGCAAAGTGCCTTGTGAAACATCGAGCACGATACCCACGACCCATGCGCTGCCGACACTCCATGTGCGCGGCAATTGCAACGCCCAGAATATGACCAGCATCGCCAGCCAATCGGGGCGAAATGCCGCGACAGCCTCTGGCAGCGGCATGATTGTTAGCATCAGGCCGAAGATGAACGACAGGGTCACCGGCAGGCGGCGGGAGGCACGCCCCCTATTCATTGCCGGCGGCCCCCGACTCTGGCGCAGGCGCCGAAAAAATCAGCATAACTTCACGGACCTGACCGAGGGATGCGGACGGCACCGCTGTGACGTCTGCGTAGGGCTCCTGCGGGATACGCGTTATAGAGTCAACGATTGCGACCGGATATCCTGCAGGAAATGCTCCACCGAGACCCGACGTGACCAGCAAGTCGCCGACACGGATATCCGCGTTATTAACAACAAAGGGCAGCTCAAGCTGGTCTATCTTGCCGCTGCCCACAACAATGGTTCGCAAACCGTTTCGATTCACTTCGACGGGCAGGGCATGGTCGGTATCGCTGATCAACATTGCCTGAGAGGTCATAAGACCGGCTTCGATAACCTGACCGACGACGCCATCGACAGCAACGAGTGCCTGACCATCGAAGACACCATCCAGGGTGCCGACGTTAATGACCAGGCTATGGTTATAGGGATTGGCGTCGACGGACATGATTTCAGCGACTCGTGTCTTGTCGCGCACCTGGGCACGAGCATCGAGCAGTGCACGCAAGCGAGCATTTTCAGCTTCCAGTGCGTTAAATTTTTGTAATCGTGCGTTGGTCAGGAGGCGCTCGGCATTCAGCCGTGCGAGTTGCAGTTCGAGATCATTGTGTGATCGGGTCGCATCGCCAACCCAGCGCCATAAGCGTACCGGCGCATCAACGATGACGCGCAGCGGGTAGACCGCGGCGCCAATACTCTTGCGTACTGTGTCGAGGTGATTATCGCGATTGTCAAAATACATCAGCAGGATGCTGATGAAAATTAGACCGAGGAGTCGAAGACCCAGCGCCGGGATACGGCCCGGGTTACTGCTACTATCGCGAGAAGCGACCATTGATATGTGTCGCCACTATTCCAGACCAAAAACTGCGGGGCCGTGTTCGTCGATGAGTTCGATAACGCGACCGCCGCCACGTGCAACACAAGTGAGTGGATCGTCAGCGATGACAACCGGCAGTCCGGTTTCTTCCATCAGCAGCTTGTCGATGTCGCGCAACATAGCACCACCACCGGTGAGGACAATGCCACGTTCGGCGACGTCAGCACCCAGTTCCGGCGGAGTTTGCTCCAGCGCCTCTTTAACAGCGCCAACGATGCCCTGCAGTGGTTCCTGCAGTGCTTCAAGGATCTCGTTGCTGTTCAGCGTAAAGCTGCGCGGCACACCTTCGGAAAGGTTGCGTCCCTTGACGGAAATTTCGAGCACTTCCTGCCCCGGGAATGCCGAGCCAATCTCGTGCTTTATGCGCTCTGCCGTAGCTTCACCGATCAGGATGCCGTAATTGCGCCGTACATAGTTGGTGATGGCCTCATCGAAGCGATCGCCGCCGATTCGGACCGATGCTGCGTAAACAATGCCGTTCAACGAGATGACTGCGACCTCGGAGGTACCACCGCCAATATCGAGCACCATGGATCCGCGTGCCTCGTGTACGGGCATGCCCGCGCCGATTGCTGCCGCCATCGGTTCATCAATCAGGTATACCTTGCGCGCACCGGCACCTTCGGCCGATTCACGAATGGCGCGTCTTTCTACCTGCGTTGATCCGTAGGGGACGCAGATCAGTACGCGCGGGCTCGGCCGGAAGTAGCGTGATTCGTGTGCTTTTCGGATGAAGTGCTGCAACATCTTTTCGGTAACCGTGAAATCGGCAATGACGCCGTCTTTCAGCGGCCGAATGGCCGTGATATTGCCCGGAGTACGGCCCAGCATGTTCTTGGCCTCTGCGCCCACAGCTTCAACAACCCGGCCGCCCCGGCCAGAATCCTCCCGAATTGCCACTACAGACGGCTCATCGAGCACGATGCCGGCCCCGCGCGAGTAAATCAGGGTGTTGGCCGTACCAAGATCGATAGAAAGGTCATTGGAGAAATAACCCAGGATATTTTTGAACATGTCGGGGCGGGGTCTCGAATCAGGATTAACGGCGTAATCTAACAATGCCCACGACATTCCACAAGGTGGCGTGTATTATTGCGTCCCCGCTGAAAAGCGGTTCGATAGTAACCACAAAAACTCCGGAATTATCCCGTGTCACTCGACAAAGATCAGGTCCAACACATCGCGATGCTGGCAAGACTGAAACTCAGCGATGAGGAGTACGCGGTCAGCGTCGAAAAGCTGTCCAAAATCGTCGATTTCGTCGATCAGTTGTCAGAGGCTGACACTGCGGATGTCATACCTATGGCGCACCCGCTGCATGCAGCGCAGAGATTGCGCCCGGACGAGGTCACCGAGACCGATGACCGTGACCGCTACCAGGAAAACGCAGCCGCTGTCACTGATGGCCTGTATCTCGTGCCGAAAGTGCTGGAATAATGGATTTGCACCTGCAAACAATGACCGAGCTCGCAGCCGGTCTGGAGCGAGGTGACTTTACGTCGGTGGAGCTGACCGAGTCGCTGCTGCAGCGCATTGCCGCGCACAACGACAAGCTCAATGCATTCGTGACGATCACGACGGACGAGGCGCTGGCCGCCGCCGCGCGCGCTGACCAAGCCCGAATAGCGGGCTCGGGCGGGGCGCTAAATGGTTTGCCTGTCATCCATAAGGACATCTTTTGCACACGGGGCGTAATGACCACATGTGGATCGAAGATGCTCGACAATTTCATATCGCCGTACGACGCCACCGTGGTGAAAAAACTCGCAGATGCGGGCGCCGTTGTCCTGGGCAAGTCCAATATGGACGAGTTCGCGATGGGTTCGTCGAATGAGACCAGCTATTTCGGTCCCGTACACAACCCCTGGGATTTGGAGTGCTCCCCCGGCGGCTCATCAGGCGGTTCGTCGGCATCCGTAGCAGCTCGGTTTGCGCCGGCTGCGACGGGTACAGATACGGGTGGCTCGATTCGCCAGCCCGCGTCGCTGACCGGAACGGTCGGGCTCAAGCCAACCTATGGTCGTGTTTCGCGCTACGGCATGGTCGCGTTCGCCTCCAGCCTGGACCAGGCAGGTGTCATTACGCGTTCGTCTGAAGATGCTGCGCGTCTTCTCGGTGTTATGGCTGGATTTGACGAGCGCGACTCGACGTCAATCGATCAGCCGGTCCCGGACTACCTTGCGAGCATTGGCGATTCTATCAAGGGTTTACGAGTTGGCATCGTTCGCCAGCATTTTGATCAAGGCCTTGATGAGCAGTGTGGTGCGAGAGTGAAGGACGCCATCGCGGTACTTGAGTCACTGGGCGCGACAACTATTGAAGTCGATTTGCCCAATCTCGATTTATCGGTACCGACCTACTACGTTGTTGCACCGGCAGAGTGTTCGTCAAACCTTTCGCGTTTTGATGGCGTGCGCTTTGGCCATCGAGCAGAAAATCCGGAAGACTTGCTGGACCTGTACTGCCGCAGCCGCGGTGAAGGTTTCGGCGATGAGGTGAAGCGTCGCATCATGACTGGCACTTACGTGTTGTCCGCCGGCTATTACGATGCCTATTACCTCAAAGCGCAGCGGGTCCGGCAGTTGATTGCTGACGACTTCAAGCAAGCGTTTGCCAATGTCGATGTTATCGCCGGTCCCACCACACCGACACCGGCATTCAAGCTCGGTGACAAGGTCGACGACCCGATCACGATGTATCTCAATGACATTTACACCATCGGCGCGAATCTGGCTGGATTACCCGCCATGTCCGTGCCATGTGGATTCGTCAATGACCTGCCGGTTGGCCTGCATCTGGTCGGAGCGCATTTCGCGGAAGAGACGATCTTGCGATGCGGCCACCAGTATCAGCAGCAGACTGATTGGCATAGCGCTTGTCCGGAGGCCTTTGAATGAGTGCTGCCGGGTTAAATTCAGGATGGGAGGTTGTGATTGGTCTCGAGATCCACGCGCAGCTCGCGACCAAGAGCAAAATATTCTCAGGTTCATCAACCGCTTATGGTGCTGAGCCCAATACACAGGCGAATCTCGTAGACCTCGGCTACCCAGGCGTTTTACCTGTGCTGAACAAGGAAGTCGTCCGTATGGCGACGCTGTTTGGGCTGGCCGTCAATGCCACCGTGGCACGCCGCTCCGTGTTTGCCCGCAAGAACTACTTCTACCCGGACTTGCCGAAGGGCTACCAGATTTCTCAGCTGGAGTTGCCGATCGTCGAGCACGGTGAAATGTCCATCGCCGATACTAACGGCAATGAGAAACGCATCGGCATTACGCGGGCACATCTTGAGGAAGATGCGGGCAAGTCGATTCACGAAGGTTTTGATGCTTCATCCGGTATCGACCTGAATCGCGCCGGCACACCCTTGCTTGAAATCGTGTCAGAACCGGATTTGCGATCAGCGAAAGAAGCCGTCGCGTACATGAAGAAGATTCACACGATCGTGCGGTACCTCGGAATTTCGGATGGCAACATGCAGGAAGGCTCGTTCCGCTGCGATGCCAATGTGTCGGTAAGGCCGATGGGCCAGGAAGAACTCGGCACACGTGCCGAACTCAAAAACCTGAACTCATTCCGCTTCATCGAAAAAGCGATCAATATCGAGGTTGAGCGGCAGATAGATTTGATCGAAGACGGTGGCACCGTCGTGCAGGAAACGCGCCTCTACGATTCAGACAAGGACGAAACACGGTCCATGCGCTCGAAGGAAGAAGCGAACGACTACCGCTATTTCCCGGACCCTGATTTGTTGCCGGTTGAGATCAGTGAGGAATACATTGAGGCAGTGCGCGCGACGATGCCCGAGCTACCGGTTGCCAAGCAATCACGGTTTGTCGATGAGTATGGTCTGAAAGGTGGCGATGCCGAAATTCTTACGGCGAGCAGGGCACTGGCAGATTATTTCGAAGCAGTGGTAGTTGCGACGGATGCCACAGCTCAAATCGCAGCGAACTGGGTGATTGGTGAACTCGCCGGCGCACTGAATCGTGACGGCAAAGACATCGGCGACAGCAATATTTCTGCTGCTGATCTGGCTGGGCTGGTCAGTCGAATTAACGACAGCACAATCTCCGGAAAAATTGCCAAACAGGTATTTGAGGCGATGTGGGAGGGCGAAGGCTCGGCTGATGAGATCATCGCGGCGAAAGGCCTGAAACAGATCACCGATAGCTCGGCTATTGAAGCCGTCGTTGACAAAGTGATTGCGGACAACCCGGGTCAGGTTGCCGAGTACCAGGCAGGCAAAGACAAGCTAATCGGATTCTTTGTGGGCAAGGTCATGCAAGAGACCAAGGGGCAGGCGAATCCCGGTCAGGTCAACCAGATCCTAAAAGACAAACTCAAGTCTTAGAGTATGTCGGCCGACAGCATCATCCCGTTCACGTTTGAGTTCTTGCCGGTGCGCGGCGCACTAATTCACCTGTCACGCTCCTGGCGCCGTATGCAACGTGGTCATGACTACGATGCCCTGCTAACCGAAACGCTGGGACACGCGGCCGCGGCGACTGGAATGATCGCCCAAAGCCTGAAGTTTGACGGTACCATTACCCTGCAAATCCAGGGTGGTGGTGCGTTACAGATGTTGGTAATGCAGTGCACCAGCGATCTCGATATGCGCGGCATGGCTTCGATGAGGGAGGGTGCTGCAGCAAGCAGTTTCGCCGCGCTAACCGATAACGCACATTGCGCAATCACAGTCGATACCGGAGAGCGCCCCTACCAGGGAATCGTCGCCATCGAAGGCGATTCGTTGTCGTCTAGCCTGGAACACTACTTCGATCGTTCCGTCCAAGTGCCGAGTCATGTGGTGTTGGTTGCAAACGAGCAAGTCGTGGGCGGCATTTTGCTGCAGCGAATGCCGGATCAGTCGATCGACGAAGACGACTGGAATCGCCTGCATTTTCTGGTAGAAACATTGACAACAAAGGATTTCGAAGGCGATGCGGGGCTGGATTTGATTCGAAAACTGTTTGCCGAAGACGATGTTCGTGTCCGTCAAGCACGGGCGGTCAACTTCAATTGTCGTTGTTCGAATCAGAAGGTTGAAGACATATTGAAAATGCTCGGCGAAGAGGAATCTCGGGCAGCGCTGGAGGGGCGGGAGTCGATCGAGGTGGTTTGCGAGTACTGTGGCGAGAAACGCAACTTCGATTCGGTGGACGTTACTCGACTGTTTACCGATAACGTTGTTACCGGGCCTGAATCTGTTCAGTAGTCCGGTGCTTTGACAGCCTGCATTCTGAATTCCGGTTCGCAGGATATACTCTTGCAATCACCAATCGCCGCAGCAATCATCAGAGCGAAAAAGTTTCATGGCATTTATTGCGCACTCCGCAAGGCCAGGCACTCGCTATCGGCTTGATGTGCTTCACGCAGGAAGCGCAATGCCGTGCTGCTCAGATCTTTTGCATGCGTATCGAGAGCTGTCTGCATTTTCGCAACACTTTCATTGACGCACATTGGCGTTAATAAAACACTCGCGTAACTCGCCATGAAATACGGATCGGCGGAGTTGCTCAGTGCGGGTAAGGCATCCAGAATCTGGTCGAGGAGCTGCAACTGAATCGCTGTTTGGTTCGATGGGAAAAGTCCTTCCATAACTGCGCGTTGACGAGACAAGCCAGTGAGGTTTTCAGGCGTTTGCAACTCCGATAGCCAATGCGTTTTCACTGCAAGGTCCGGCTTAAATGCGTTTGCCGTCAAAGCGTTTTTCACACCGAAATCAGATGTGTCTAGCGCACTCTCTGCCATAAGTAGTTCGTCAATAGCAGCGACGCCGTAACGGCTGAGAATCTGCAGGAGTTGCCAACGATAGTCGGCAGACATCACCAGGCCATCGATTTCGGCTTCTCCGTCCAGTAGTGCTCTCACCGTTCCCAGGCCTGCCTCGTTCGACGCGATACCAAGGAATGTTTCGAACCAGACGAGCTTGACGTCACCATTGGGCTCGAGCGTCGCGTGACGCAAGGACTGCTCCTGCAGCATAGGGATCAAGCCTGCAAGGGCCGCATCGGTCTCCGGGCGCAGGCGGTGCATCAGGTCGACCACCGCGACGATGGAGTCTGTGGCCTGTTGCAGCACCCGGATATTCTGCTCGTTCTCCGCCAGGTGCATCGCGTATTCGACAAAAGCAGCCAACGACATTTCGCCGGCTTCAGCCGAGTCAAGCAAGGCGGACAGAAAGATTGATCTTGTCAGTGGTTCTTCCAGATCGCTCAGATATTCTCCAATATTGGCGGCCGTCCGGGCATCCAGCTTTATTTTTGCGTAGGTCCAGTCGTTATGATTAGGGTTCACAATAGCCGGACAGTTACGTCCGGGAGGTGTGTTTACAGCCGTTTCCGCACCGTCAAGGGTCACGGCATAAACATCGGCCGCGGACAGTTCACCACTCTCGTCTATGTCGTAGAGTGCGACGTCAATTCGGTGGGTTCGCAGAATGGGGTGATCAGCTGCTGCCCGCTGCAAAATATGGAGCGTCTTTAGCTCGGTGTTCTCACACTCGATTGCGGCGCTTATGGTGTTGAAACCGGGCTCATAGAGCCACTGACGTGACCACTCATCGAGCTTTGTGTTGGAAGCTGCTGCAATATGGCCGACAAAATCATCAAGTTCAGTCGTTCCGTACGAATATTGCTTGAGATAAGCCGATACACCGAGTCTGTAGTTCTCTTCCCCAACATAATGTGCGAGCTGCTTCAGTACCGATGATCCCTTCTCGTAAGTAATAGCGTCAAACACCGAGAAAAAGTCGGCGGTACTGTTGATAGGCACTTCTATCGGATGAGTTGTGACTCGACTGTCGCGGTAATAGGCTGCTTGTTTGCCATTGGTGAAAAAGCCATGCCAGGTATCTTGAAACTCCGTCGTTTTCGCCGCAGCGATCGCAGACATTTGGGTCGCGAAACTTTCGTTTAGCCAAAGGCCATTCCACCAGTTATGCGTCACCAGGTTGCCAAACCACATGTGCGCCATTTCGTGCAGTATGACGCCGGCTCTGTTTTCTCGTTCCGTTCGATTGCTTGCCCCTCGTTGCACATAGCGACGCTCCGCGAATGTAACGGCAGCGATATTCTCCATTGCACCGATATTGAAGTCCGGCACCAGCAACTGGTCGTACTTGCCGAACTGATACGGGATATCGAAGTATTCCCTGTAATACTCAAGTCCGCGCTTTGTGACCTCGAGCCATTCTTCAACTTCTACAAATTCTGCCATCGACTGCCGCGCCATCAGACGCAGGGGGATACCTTCCGTCTCGTCTTCCCAGATCTTGTAGGGCCCGGCATGCATCGAAAATGCGTAGGTCGATATTTTCGCTGTTGGGCTGAAGCGCCACAGGACCGCACCGTCACTTGAGGATTCAGTATTGCCGACACTCGTCGATACGACAGTCCATTCTTCGGGTGCACGAACCGTCAGCGCGATTTCTGCTTTGAGATTTGGTTGATCGAAAGCCGGGAACAGCCGGTTCGCGTAGTACGGCCACAGGTAAGTGTAGAGGTACGTGCGGCCGTCGGTAGTATCAACAAAGCGGTGCAGGCCGGTGCCGTCTTCGCTGTACGGGTGTTCAAACACGATATTTACCGTGTTAATCCCCTGTTGCAGTGTTTTTGCAGGAAGCGTCAAGAAAAAATCGTTGTAATCGACTCTGACGGGTTGATCGTTGACGCGAACCTCGCTGATATTGCCTCCGCCGAAATCGATGCTTAGCGCCGTTGTTGCATCCTTGAGTACAAAACTGAGCGTTGACTCGCCGCTAAACCAGTCGTTGTTCGCAGTTATATCGAGGTGTAGCTGGTATTTGACGTCGGCGAGCCTGGACTTGCGAGCGTCAGCGGTGCGTCGATCCAAAGCATCGGCCACAGGCCTGGTCGATGAGACCTTGAGTTTCTCGACATGCACCTGAGTGTTTCGATCAGAATCGCAGGACACTATAAGCCCGGCAGCAATCGAAATCAGAAATGCACTACTGGCCAGGCGAAGTGATCGGTTCATTCGAGCTCCTTTTAATGACCCGGTCATACGGCGCAGTTCTTGCGGGCCCAAGCCAATGCTGCTACAGGATACCGCCTTTCCATGAATTAGGGTCACTGTCACCTTAATTTGCCGGGGCCTGGATTCGTGTGACGCTTTATTGGGTTATGAGGCTCACCTCTGTATACTATCTATCTATTAATATAAAAGAATCCTTATATTCTTATATGATTTCATCAACAAACAAGTTGCTGCAGCAATTCAAAGCGCTCGCCGACCCGGTTCGAACGCGGCTGGTGGTGCTGTGTGGCGTGGCCGAATGCAGCGTGTCTGAACTGACCAAAGTCACGGGCCAAAGCCAACCGCGTATCTCCCAACACGTGAAACAGCTTTGCGCAGTGGACTTGCTGGAACGCTTCAAGGACGGCCACTTCGTTTACTACCGTGTCCGCAGCGCCGGCGAAGACTCAGCAATTCGCCGTCGCTTGCTCGCGATGCTGCCCGACGATGAGCCGCAGTTTCAAAAAGACATCGGCAAGCTGCGTGAAATCCGTGCCGATGGTGATGCCATCGCAGCTCCGGTTTCCGAGGGCGACAGGCTGTTACACAAAGCGTTGGTTGAACTGACCGTCGCCCGGCCGATGGGAAATTTCCTCGACATAGGCTGCGGTCAGGGTCGTATCCTGAAATTACTGGCATCACGTGCACATCGAGCAGTCGGTGTCGATATTGACTCAAATGCTCGCCGCCTGGCGCGTGCCGGTTTGTTGCTGGCGGGAACACCGAATATTTCATTGCGGCAGGGCGACATGGTCTCATTGCCGTTCGACGACAACGAGTTCGACACCGTCATTCTTGATGATGTGCTGGCCGATACGAAAGATCCTGCCGCCGTGTTTGCCGAAGCGAAGCGTTTGCTGAACGATGCCGGGCGTCTGCTGGTGCTGGCATCCGTAAGTGACGGCGACACAGCCGCGTTGCAGTCGCAGTTTGCCGGATGGGCGGCGGCGGCGAGTCTCCGTTTGTCAGCACCGAGACCTATTCCTACAAAGAATCCCGATTGGTTGCTTGCCGTTGCGACGATTGCCGATCGAACTCGGCGTGCGCCTGTCGCCGCTTAAGTCAGAGTCGTTGTTATGAACACAAGGAATCCACCCTCTGTTTCGTTCGAGTTCTTTCCGCCGAACAGCGAAGCGATGGAGGCCACCTTGTGGCAATCCATTGAGAGACTGGCAGAACTCGCGCCGAGTTTTGTATCAGTGACTTACGGTGCCGATGGCTCGACTCGCGAGCGCACTCACAACGCCGTAGCGCGAATCATTAAAGAAACAGAGCTGACACCCGCGCCGCACCTCACGTGTATCGACGCGACCCATGGCGAGATTGACGACATTGCACGCGAGTACTGGGACATGGGCGTGCGTCACCTCGTCGCATTGCGTGGCGACGCACCCAAAGATGCGGAGTGCTACGTGCCCTATCCTGATGGTTACGCCTATGCCTCGGACCTCGTTGCCGGACTCAAAAAGCTTGCCGATTTCGATATATCGGTCGCCGCGTATCCTGAGGTGCACCCCGAGGCGCCGGATGCCGATTTCGATCTGGACAACCTCAAACGTAAGCTCGACGCCGGTGCGAGTCGCGCGATTACACAATTCTTTTTCGATACCGACGCATTTCTGCGCTTTCGTGATCGTTGCGGCGAGGCAGGCATTGAATCCGCCATCGTTCCAGGCATCTTGCCGATCACCCGCTTTCCGCAAATGGAGCGATTTGCCAGGATGTGCGGCACGGCTATTCCGGATGCCTTGCGACATCGGTTCGACGGACTGGAAGACGATGCCCAAACCCGGCAAATGATCGCCGCCAGTGTCGCGATCGAACAGGTTCGTCGCCTCGAGTCCGAAGGTATTGAAGATTTTCACTTTTACACCTTGAACCGTTCCGAACTCACCTACGCAATTTGTCATGCGTTGGGCGTGCGTTCCGGACAAGCCGCAGCGTGAGCCTGTAGAGATGGAACGTAAGGAAAGAATCGAATCCATGATGCGCGCACTCGATGAGCGCATTCTGTTGCTCGACGGCGCCATGGGAACGATGATCCAGGGTTTTGGCTTG
>Ga0114931_10000478_pt1 | contig 48627 bp, 36 predicted proteins | sample 2SBtaG_FD_89579 | JGI IMG/M metagenome (GOLD analysis project Ga0114931, IMG submission 89579) | Deep subsurface microbial communities from Kolumbo volcano to uncover new lineages of life (NeLLi) - 2SBTROV14_V59a metaG | ecosystem: Environmental > Aquatic > Marine > Volcanic | place: Kolumbo... | reverse complement strand
CAGGATCCTGGGGGTCGTCTCGTATGAGACTGGTGTTTACGAGCGCATGACACCGCGCGAGATCGGTCGGTATTTTGGCCGCCTGAATGATATGGATCCCGCTGAAATTGATCGCAATCTGGACTATATCTTCGATCTTCTCCGGATGACCGCCTTCGTTGATCGGCGCACAGAGACGTTTTCAACCGGCATGAAGCAAAAGACTGTGATCATGCGTGCGCTGGTAACCGATCCGGAGGTGATGCTATTCGACGAGCCTACGGCGGGGCTCGATTTGCTTACCGCAAAAAGCGTTATGGACTATATTCGCCTCCTCAAACAAAACGGCAAAACCATCCTGTTTTCAACGCATATCCTCTGGGAAGCCGAAAAGCTGGCGGACAAAATCGGCGTGATCAATGAAGGCCGGCTTATTGCCGAAGGCAGTCTCGACAACCTTCGGACGCTGACCGGGTATTCCGACATCGAAGATGTCTTCTACTCACTCCTCGGGGTGGAAACCAAGGCTCCATCTTCGACGATGTGATGAAAAGAAATGGCTATCTGACTGCCACTATTTAGGCTTAGTACATGCAAAATAAAGCCTGGCTCATTTTCAAGAAGGAGATGACGACGATGCTTCGCGATCGACGCTTGACGGTTAGTGTCATTGTGATATCGCTTATTGTGATGCCATTCCTAATGGGCTTCATCGGCAATATTGATCGCATGACGGGTACGAGTAAACAGCGAATAGGTGTGGTCGTGAGCACAACCGATGATGAAGTTATGGATGTGCTCTCTTTTATTGACAATTTGCCAATATTTCGACAGGGCGTATCGGTGCCGGAGGATGTATCGACGGTGACGCTCATTCAGGAAGGGAGTAATTTTCGAATTTACGGAGACGGAACGGATGGCGAGATTCGCAAGGCCGTCGACAAAATTACTGGGGCGCTCGAAGGGTTGAAGGAGAAACGAATAGAGTTTTCACTCGGCATGAAGGGGATCTCCCCCAATGTCTTGCACCCTTTTAATGTAGCGTTTGTCGATACGGCAAGCCCGGAACGGCGCTCCGGCGTCATGCTGGGTGTGTTGATCCCTTATCTGGCCATCATTCTTCTTGTCAGCAATGCCAACCGGGCCATGTACGTAGCTGTCGGCGAGAAAGAGAAAAACACGCTTGCGGCGCTGTTGGTCTCCAATGCGCCTCGGCACGCCATAGTCCTTGGAAAGATCATGGCTATAACGGTGTTCTCGGTCGTGTCCTCGCTTTTGCTTGTCGTCGGGATGATCCTTTTCGCGAACTTTGGGTTTTCGCTGGGTGGTTTTCCTGCCGAGTCCACTTATTCTTTGACCTCGGTGCAGGTCCTGGAACTGCTGGTAAACCTGGCCGCGCTGGCGTTATTTATCGCCGCTATAATTATGCTCATCGGGACGTTTGCGCGAAGTGCCAGAGAGGCCGGTATTTATACGACCCCGATTCTTTTCATCGCTATTTTTCTGGCGGTTTTCTCATTTTCCAGTACGCAGTTTGGCTATGCGGCTTATGCCATACCCGTGCTCGGCAACGCCCTTTCCATGCGCGACACGTTCCTCGGTGAATTAGAAGTGACGCCTCTAATGCTTTCCATTGGTTCCAACATTTTGTTTTTTTCTATGTTGGTCGTAGGGGCAGTGAAAATGTATGATCGCGAACGAATCCTCTTCAGAGAATAATGACAAGGTTACTGCTCATTTCCTGCCTCCTCGCTATCTCTTCCGGTGCTTCCTTTGACGGCACAATGATGTCCGCAAATGATGACCGAGGCGGTCTTATTGGAACGTGGTTGGGCACCCTGAATGCGGGCGCTGTCGAACTTCGAATCATTTTTCATTTTGAGTCGGATCGTGCGGGCAGTTTCAAAGGGACCATCGACAGTCCGGATCAAGGGGCGAAAGGTATTCCCATGGGTACGATTACCCTAGCCGGCGAAGCGCTCACGATTGAGATTCCGGCCGTTGCCGGCAAATTCACGGGTACCCTCAATGACGAAGGCACAAGTCTCGAAGGGACGTGGTTTCAAGGAGGGCAATCGTTGCCGCTCAACCTGACGCGGGTGACGGAAGAAGAAGCCGCCATCGTACCCAAACGGCCACAGGAGCCAAAGCCGCCTTATCCCTACCGAGCCGAGGAGGTATCGTATGAAAATAGGGGCGCCGGGACGACGATTTCCGGCACACTCACCTTACCCGAAGGCGACGGCCCTTTTCCGGCGGCCCTCCTTATCACCGGTTCCGGTGCGCAGAATCGGGATGAAGAACTCCTCGGCCACAAGCCCTTCCTCGTCCTAGCTGATTATCTCACGCGGCACGGCATCTCCGTCCTCCGAGTCGATGACCGTGGGGTAGGGGGCTCCACCGGCTCCTTTGCCACTGCGACGAGTCGCGATTTCGCAGAAGATGTGGAAGCCGGTGTGCGGTATCTGCTCACACGAAAGGAGGTCAACACCCATCAAATAGGACTCATCGGTCATAGCGAGGGCGGCCTCATTGCACCAATGGTGGCGGCCGAGATGCCGGAGGTGGCATACATCGTCCTTATGGCCGGGCCGGGAATCACAGGTGCCCGCATACTGGAGCTACAGTCGGCCCTTATTGCCCGGGCTGGCGGGCAGCGCGAAAACCTAATCTCCTGGAACAACCGATTGCAGAAACAGATGTACGCGCTGATCGAGAACCGTCCGGATGACCCGGACCTTTTCGCCAAGACGCAATCCATTTTGAAGGCAGCCATCGATACCCTGTCTGCCGACGATAAGAAAACCATGGGCGTGTCCGAGGACAAGGTCGAAGGCCAGGCACGTCAACTGACAAGCCCCTGGTTTCGGTATTTTATTTCCTACGATCCAGCACCGACGCTCCATAACCTAACTTGCCCCGTCCTCGCATTGAATGGTGCAAAAGATCTACAAGTACCGCCGAAGGAAAATCTGAGTGCCATTGAAACGGCGTTGAAGGCGGGCGGCAATACGCATTTCGACATCGAGGAACTTCCGGGACTCAATCACCTATTTCAGCATGCCGAAACGGGTAGTCCGGCTGAGTATGCCAAAATAGAAGAGACGATCTCGCCCGAAGTGCTCGACCGGATCGCGACGTGGGTCTTGGCTCATGTCAAGTAGGTGTCGAACGCAAGATCAACCGGGCATCTTGACCAGCTTCGAAAGTGCGCTCTCCATATCCTCTCGGAGCCGCTTCGCCTCAAACAGCCCGGGTTCCGCCACGCGCTCTCGGCATTCGGACAGACCACATCGCTCACACGTGAGGTTGACGTCGTAATCGGAGATGTTCGGGTCGTCCCACGCTTTGACCGTTCGCTTGAAGTTATCGTCCATGAGAAAACCAATGGAGACGCACGAGTTTTTGTCAGTTGCGATGGTAAGAGGACGGGCCATTGAGAGTACAAAATAGCTTTTCCCGGCCTCCTGAAAATGCGACCGTTGTGTGGCAATGAGTGGATTTTCTGAATTCGATTTCCCGGCTTCGAGACGACTGAAAAGCCGTGTGTCGGGCCACCGGCGGCAGTAATGCTCTTTGAGCCATAACCCGTGCGGTACAGTCGCATCGGACATGTTGAGCACTTTGGTCAGTTCGAGACGATCGGAGGCGGCCTTGTGCCCGAATCGTACGAAGAACAACTCTTTCAAACCGAAAAGGGCGGGCAAGAGCTCAGTGAGCCGATAGAAAAACATTTCCGGCGTCGCGCCAAATCGATTCACAAGGTTTACAACTTCTTTCTCGTCCATATCTTTTTCCTGAAGTGGACCTGCACTTCGCGCTTCAGGGTTTTTTGATCGATGAGGAGTGCCCCAGCAAAATAGGAAGCTTTGAAATTGTTGAAGACCTGATCGAACGATTCGACCTTCAGCCAGGAGGACGTGACTGCCCGTTCCTTGAGCGACAGGGCGTGGTATCCGATTTCCCGGGCGTAAATGAATGCTTTTTGAGCTGGGAGCATTCGGCCGTTTACGAGCAATTTGGGCGGGGAGCCATCGAGAAACACGGAACGGAAGCGGCTCAGCGTTGGGTGCTCCGAGAGTTGATGTTCATCCACGATGTAGCCCTGTTTTTCGAGACGACTCCGAAGAACTGATGCCGCGATGGGGTGGGCCGTATCCCATTTATTCTCCGATCTGTAGGCGACCGCTGCCGCTTCGAGCTCATCGAAATAGTTAGCATTTGCCTGTTGATATGATCGGAGCGCGGCAAAAAGGAAATGTTCTAACCGAACGTCATACAGTTCGCCGATTTCCAAAAAAGTGCGAATGAGAGACCAGGCCTGCACAGGATGTTCCCTCATGATTCCGAAGAGATCCCCGAGATGAAGCCCGAATAGTTCGAACGGAAACTCCTGAACGAAGGTGGAACTGAAGATCGACTTCAGGGGCATCAACTCGGCTTCCACCTTTGCGGACACGAGCTCGTCGAAAGACACATTCAGCGAAGTAGAAAGGGCAATAAGTTTCTCGGGCTTTGGGTACTTCTTCCCCTGTTCTATCTCGCTAATGTATGACACGGAGAGCCCCGAACGAGCGGCCAATGCTTTGAGAGAAAGTTTGTGGTCGAGGCGAAGACGCTTCAATTTTAAACCCAGGATGAGCCGGAGATTTTCTGCACTGACAGACATTTTCGAAGAGGCCGAATACTTATATGATTCAAGAAATGGACGTACGCCTAACTATTTAAGGGAGACCGAACAACGAAATGTAACGATTAGAAAAAATAACAGTCAAGGTTTGCAAAAAGCGAAATTTCGCTCGTATCATATATTCACAATATTGATAAATAGGCACCATTTCCGAGAACAAGTATAATAGTGCGGCAGGAAACAATACCAATGATGGATATAACGGAGACGAATAGGCATAAGACTAGTGGGCGAAAGTGGGAATGCCTGGGTGACGGCACTGACGTGTGGCTTGATGCGTGGACGAAAATGGCACAGGAGGTTCTTGTGCCGGACGCGCTGGCGCTCATCGCACATCTCCACCGCACGCTCGATACGGAACGAATGGCACTTTTGCGTTCCCGGGGCCTCCGGCAGCAAGCCTACGACGCCGGCGAGTCCCCGACGTACCTCACCGGTGAGGAGGCGATGGAAGCGCGCACACGGGTGTGGACGGTTGCTCCCTTGCCTGAGGATTTACGCTGTCGCCGCGTCGAGATCACGGGGCCGGTGAGTGATCCGAAGATGGTCATCAACATGCTCTCGCGGACGACGGAAGGGCGGCGGGCCGATGCCGCCATGCTCGACTTCGAGGACGCCATGAAACCCTCCTGGCACAACGTCATGCAGGGAATGATAAACCTGATCGGCGCCGCCGACGGCACGCTTGCCTTTTCGCAGCCGGCACGACGAGGCAAACCGGCGAAATTTTATACCATCGACCCCAATGACCGCCCACTGCTCATGGTTCGCATACGCGGCCTCCATCTCGAAGAAGCCAATGTGCGGGTCGACGGCACGCCGGTTTCCGCTTCCATTTTGGACTTTGCGCTGAGTGTCTTCCACACGGCGAGGCGCCTTCTCGATCAAGGGCGTACCCCCAAATATTATGTACCCAAGTGCGAGCATTATCTCGAAGCACGTTGGTGGAACCGGCTATTTAGTGCAGTGGAAGAAGTCCTGGCTCTTCCAGAGGGCACTCTCAAAGTGACGTTCCTCATCGAGACCCTCCCGGCGGCCTATCAGATGGAGGAAATCCTGTATGAGGTTCGTGGGCGAGCCGCAGGACTCAATGGCGGTCGGTGGGACAAGATATTCAGCGATATCAAGGTTCTAAAGAATCATCCTGACGCTGTACTTGCCGATCGGGGTAGTATCTCGATGAACCGGCCGTGGATGAAGAACTACGCGCTTCAACTCATCCGGGTCTGCCATCGTCACGGTGCTTTGGCGATGGGCGGCATGGACGCGTTCACGCCCGGGCGTACGGCGAACAGAAGAGCTGAACAAACGCGAAAAGTGGTCGAGGACAAACGTTTCGAGGCAGGTATCGGGCATGACGGATGTTGGGTGTCGCACCCGTACTTCATTGGGCCTGCCATGGACGCTTTCACGCGTCGAAATCAACTCGATGTCATCCCCGAGTTGCCCGCGCATCCGGATATCAGGCCCGTTGGTACGCCCCCGCACACGATGGCGGGATTGCGCAAAAATCTCCGCGTCGCAATGGCCTACTTGAGAGGCTGGCATGAAGACGTCGGATGTGTGGCTTGGGATGATCTCATGGAAGACCTCGCCACACTGGAAATATCACGCGCACAGGTCTGGCAATGGCTTCATCATCAGATCCTGCTCGACGAAGGAGACCGCGTGACGGAAACACTGGTCCGCCGCGTTCTGGCTGAGGAATGTGAAAAGATTATCGATGAGACGCGGGTGGCAATGGCTGGGAAGGCAAACGGAGTCATTGACCGTGAAATCGAAGGATATGTAACCGCCCGGGAAGATGCTGCCGCAATTCTTACCGATCCGATCTTTCGCTCTTTCCTCACCCGCACATCGGATCCTGCGGGGCTAACGATGCCCGAAAAAAGCAACCGCGTGCGAGAAAGGGGGAATCAACACTGAAATAATTTCGAGCAAGCACCGAAGTACTGAATGCCCACGCGTGTCATTACAAAGTTCCAAAATAATTGAATGATCAAAAAATATATCTGAGGATAATCACATGGAAGCAAGAATGAACGGCCATCATTTTTCTCTGGATGGAAAAGCCGAAGCAATGCGTCTGGAAGATGCGTGGCAAAACAGCCCTCGATGGGCGGAAATCCGTCGACCGTATTCAGGTGAAGACGTCCTAAGACTGCGTGGCACGCTCCACATCCGGCACACACTGGCTGAGCATGGGGCAAAGCGGCTCTGGCAATTGTTGCACGAGCGGGATTATGTACATGCACTTGGCGCCCTCACCGGGAATCAGGCCATGCAGATGGTGAAGGCCGGTTTGGAGGCCATTTACCTGAGCGGTTGGCAAGTCGCTGCCGATGCCAATTTGTCCGGGCAAATGTATCCCGATCAGAGTTTGTATCCCGCGAACAGCGTCCCCAGTGTAGTCAAACGCATTAATCGGGCACTCATGCGTGCGGACCAGATTCATCATGCCGAGGGGGACCATAGCACGTACTGGATGGCGCCCATCGTGGCCGACGCGGAAGCCGGCTTCGGCGGGCAACTCAATGCGTTCGAGTTGATGAAGGCGATGATCGAGGCTGGTGCCGCCGGCGTCCACTTTGAGGACCAACTTGCCTCCGAAAAGAAATGCGGGCACATGGGTGGCAAGGTGCTCGTGCCGACCCGTCAATTCATAGGCACGCTGACCGCCGCCCGGCTGGCCTCCGATTTGATGGAAGTGCCGGCGCTAGTCATCGCCCGTACGGATGCCAACGCGGCAACGCTTCTGACGAGCGACGTGGATCCGTATGACCATCCGTTCCTAACCGGTGAGCGTACACCGGAGGGATACTTTCACGTCCGCAACGGACTTGAAGCCGCCATCGCGAGGGGGCTGGCCTATGCGCCCTACGCCGACATGATATGGTGCGAGACCGCCCATCCGGACCTCAAGGAGGCTCGCCAATTTGCAAAGGCCATTCATACCCAATTTCCCGACAAGATCCTGGCATACAACTGCTCCCCTTCATTTAATTGGCAAGAAAAACTGGATGAGTGGACCATCAAGAATTTTCAACGGGAATTGGGAAATATGGGGTATCACTTCCAGTTTATTACGTTAGCCGGTTTCCATTCACTGAATTACGGCATGTTCGATCTGGCAGACAAGTATCGAGACGAAGGTATGGCCGCATACGTGCAGCTTCAGGGATATGAGTTCGCTGCCGAATCACGCGGGTATACGGCCACCATGCATCAGCGAGAGGTGGGCACAGGATACTTTGACAAGGTCCGCAACGTAATTTCAAACGGATATGCAAGCACCTCAGCAATGGCCGGATCGACCGAGGAGGAGCAGTTTGCGTGATCAGTCCATTGGCAGATAAAATAGGGAGCGCTCGTGGGAGCGTTCCCTATTTTCGTTTGCAAAAAAGTCGGAACGATAAGAATACTCGCCATTCACATTTATCCCGTCGTGGTCATATCCGGACTGGCATCAAGCATCTTCTCCAATTCGGGACGCATCTCTTTGGTGGGGAAGATTCCAATGAAGCGATTGGTGATTTTTCCGTTTCGGTCGAGGACGAACGTCGTCGGTAGGCCATATATGCCTCCGTACAATTCAGCGATTGTGCCGTCATCGACACCGATAGGATAGGGGATGTGATAATCCTCGGCAAAGATTTTCACGCCTTCAGGACCATCCTCATCCAGAGAAATTCCCACCACAGTGAAACCCCGCTTTTTCAGTTCTCTGTGCAGTTTGGCCAATTCCGGCGTCTCGATGACGCAAGGGCCACACCAGGTAGCCCAGAAATTAATCAGTACGACTTCCCCGCGGTGGTCGGCGAGATTAAATCCTTTGCCATCTAGTGTTTTCAGCGAGAATGCCGGGGCCGTGCGGCCGAGTGTTGTCGTGCTCGCCGTCTCAGACGAAGACGCCGGGGCGGCTGTTTGTGTATCTTCCCTCGACCCGGCTTTTTCCGACGCGCCTGGTGTGCAACCGGCGGCCAAAAGGCTCAAAAAAAGGAAAGGGGCTGCGATACGATTCATAATATTTCGGATTGCGTGATTCCGGCCGTCTGTATTGCTTTCCGAATGGCCCCACTGCTCACCCCTCCGTGGGAAGTATCGAAAATGGCGTCGCCGCGATAAACTAGAATGACCTGAGGACTCTGGTGCAAAATGCCAAACATCGCTGCGATGTGATTGGAGAGGGACCGAGACCGCTGTACCACCAACTCATATACAGGTGGGTCAAACGGTTCGCTGAGGTCATTCAATCGCCGGCGAGCAATTGCACTGACGCCACACGTGGAACTATGCTTGAACAGTAGTACCGGCTGTTTTTCAGACCGGTCGAGCGCGATCCGTAGGGCTTCTTCAGAAGCAAGGGGTACAAACAAGGATTTTTTCTTTGCAAAAAAATTGAACATCGAATTATGCTACTTTTGAGTAAGACGAAGCCAAGTCAAAGTTTCTTTCATCAGAAATGAGGATCCAACAAAGTTATCACGAGGTGGCGGGAATTTCCGGGCAATTATTACGCAAAACGTTCCACGGATCGAACTTCGAGCACCGAATCTTGAAATCGAGCAAAAGGTCCATGCGACTGTCCTAAATCGTATTGCTTGGATGCGACAACAAAAAGTGGTCGTTGTTGGTTTCAACGGGGTCTCAAACGTTTCACGGGGCCCAAGACATTTTTTTAAACCAATTTGCCTTCATTGCAGAACATATGGAAACCACGATTACCGGCGCAGAATCTATACACTGGAACTTAGAGGACCTCTTTAAAGATGCCGATTCCCTTCAGCGAAGTCTCGCGGCGGCCGACAAGGAAGCCGAGCAATTCTCAGCCCATTATCGGGATACAGTTGCTGAAATGGATGCTCCTGCGCTGGCGGATGCATTGCGTGCCTATGAGTCCATTCACGATCGGTTGGGGCGGGCATACACGTACGCCTTTCTCAATTGGACGACCGATACCGGAGATCCGGAACGGGGTGGGCTCTTGCAATCGGTTCGGGAGGCTTATACGCAGATCGGTCAAAAATTAATTTTCTTCAAACTTGAATGGACGGAACTTGATGATGCGCATGCCGAATCGCTGATGAACGATGATCCCGTAGTGCATTATCGCCATTATCTCGAATTGGAACGGCTCGAAAAACCACATCTTCGTAGCGAAGGAGAAGAGCAAATCCTCGCAGAAAAGGCAGTGACAGGGCGTGGTGCCTGGAATCGCTTCTTTGATGAAACGCTCGGCGCAATGCGATTTGATCTGCACGGTGAGAAACTAACACAGCAAAAGATTCTGGCGAAACTCCACGAATCCGACCGCAGGGAACGCAAAGCGGCCGCTCTCGCATTCACCGATGGGCTTGCGGAAAACCAGCACCCGCTCACATATGTGTTCAATACGATCCTCGCTGACAAAGCCTCGAGTGACCGGATTCGCCACTATCCGCACTGGCTCAGCAGCCGAAACATGGCTAACGAAGTTTCGGACGAAACGGTTAGGGCGTTGATTGAGGCAGTGACCTCGCGGTACGACATTGTCGCGCGTTTTTATTCGCTCAAGCGCCGCCTTCTCGGCTACGATGAACTTTTTGACTACGACCGCTATGCCCCCGTCGGAGAGGCTGATAGAAGATACGGGTGGGATGGTGCCCGCAAAGTCGTTCACGACTCGTACGCCGCCTTTCATCCTCGGATGGGAGAAATCGTAGGACAATTCTTCGAGAAACGATGGATTGATGCGGCCCTTGCCCCCAACAAAAGGGGGGGGGCTTTCAGCCATGGAGCTGTGCCGAGTGCCCATCCGTACATCATGCTGAATTATACCGGCAAGATTCGCGACGTACAGACCCTCGCCCATGAACTCGGGCACGGTATCCATCAATATCTTTCTCGCAAACAAGGGGTACTTCAGTCCGACACGCCGCTGACGACCGCCGAGACTGCGTCCGTATTTGGGGAGATGTTGGTATTTCAGCGGTTGATGACAATGGAAATGAATCCAGCAAACAAGCTGGCAATGCTCGTTAGCAAGATCGATGACACGATCGCGACCGTCTTTCGGCAGGTGGCTATGAATCGATTCGAAGACCGTATTCATACCTCGCGACGTGCGAACGGGGAACTGACTGGCGAGGCTTTCGGAGATGTTTGGATCGAAACGCAGAGCGCCATGTTTCAGGGAAGTGTAACCCTTTGTGAGCACTACCGACACTGGTGGAGCTATATCCCACATTTTCTCCATACACCGGGCTATGTGTATGCATATGCGTTTGGTGAGATGCTTGTCCTGGCCGTTTATGCGCAGTATATGGAGGAGGGGCGGTCGTTTGCCGATAAATACGTCGTCCTTCTCGAGTCGGGAGGAGCCGACTGGCCTCACGTCCTTGTGGGACGATTAGGTATAGACCTGACGGATCTGAACTTCTGGCATCAGGGCTTGAACGCCGTCAGCGATCTTGTTGACGAGGCAGAGCAATTAGCGGCCGTTGCTTTGAATGGCCGATGATACCGGATGGGATGAGAAATGGATGTAGCTTATGATATAGGTTCGTCACCCTCATAGTTGCCTGTGGACCCGCTCAATTTTCCGAAATACCCTCATGCACAAATTATCTACAAACAGGGCCGGAATCCTTATACTGTTGTCATTGTTTAGTGGATGGCCGTCAATTTCGGCGTTCGGGCAACTCTCGCTACTCTCCTTCTCCCCGTCTAACGGTGAGACAATGGTAGCTACTGATGCACCATTGTCGCTATCCTTTAGCGCTCCGCTCGATACAACCGTAGCGTTTGATCTAAACGACGGATTCTACCTCGCTGCCCAGGTCTACCCTGAGACCGGGGATCCGCTTTTCGTGAATCTGAGCGACGACGGAACGACCGTGGAGATTGGATTTGCCTGGCAACCCGACACACAATATTACGTGCTCCTCTCCGGCGCGGTCAGTGATGGGGGAGCACCCCTTGATAGGCCGTATGGCTTTTCATTTGCCACGGGCACCGCATTGCCCACGGCAACAGTTTCCGGGACCGTCGACTTTGGTGGGGATGACCCTACTGGCGCCGTTGTTTTTCTTCTCCCGGCCATCGTGAATCCCACGTTTGTAGAGGATGGAGATGAAATATTGCCAGCCGCGTGGGCTGTGATTACCGACAATTCCGGAAATTATACCGTCCCGTATGTGCCGCCCGACGACTACCTCATTGCTGTGGGATCGGATCTCAATGGTGATGGTGATCCTGGAGATTCCTTCGAAGACGACCTCAGTCTGTATGATCCCGATTTGGATCATCTCTCAGATCATGTTGTCGTGAGCGATGGGGAAAAGCTTGTCGGAATTGATTTGACTCAAGGCCTACCAACGCCCCAAACGGCCCGAGCGGCTTTTGTCTCTGTTGAACCATTGATAGACGGTCTTATCTCGAATGCGAAACACAAGTTCACCATCGGGGAGGTTCGGTCCGACGGATTGAGTTCACTTTGGTTGTCGATTTTTCGATCGGGAGACAATGGGCCTGCGGTCGCCGTTTTCAGCCTTGGCGCCACCAATGCCGTGGTCGGGTATTCCGGAACCGATTTCATGGGTAACTCTCTATCGTCTCTGTGGATCGACAGCGATCAAGCAGTCGGGATCGCGGGAGAAAATGGAGGGGATGATTTCTTAAATATCCATCCCGACGCCGATGTATGTGCTGTGCTAACTCCGCTGCCTGACGTTCCGGGTGAAGAGATCCCTTCCGGGTGGGTTGTCACTTATGATGCGCGCGATTCAGACGAAAGCCTAACGGTGATCATGGATGCTGTGACCGGCGAATTAGCCGGCGGCGCACATGCTACGAATGCGCTTTTCAACAGGGATGCAGCCGAGGCGGCCGCCATTGTATGGGCTTTGGATGCCACGTTGGTAGCCATCTCCTCAGAGACGGACCTCAATGTTAATGGCGAAGCAAAGCGATGGCTATTTGACTACTTGTCCGGCGGAATGGGGTCAGGGTATCGCGTGCGCATAGAGGATAGCAATGTGCTGGATGAATTACCGATGCTACCCGATACGATGATTTCAATTGTTCCGATCCCGGACGGATGGATCAATAGCTCGGAGGCGATTTCAGTGGCGGACCTAAATAGCGGCAATTTCCGGCAAAATCATCCAGACGCCGTCGTTCTGGCTGTTCTGGCTATGGGCCTGCGTGCCGGGGATCCCAATCGAACACTCTGGCGAATGACGTACACGTCGTCTCAAGACGACGTACAAACGGAAGTAGATGTGGATGCACTCAGTGGACTCGTCATTACCGGCATCGGACGACTTGGCGCGGATGTCCCGGCGGAAGACGTGCTCGGTCAAAATTACCCTAATCCTTTTTCCCTTCGGACACAGATCCCAATATCCCTGTCTGAGGCCGGGCATGTCGGGCTAAAAATATACAATATTCTCGGGCAAACGGTGGGTCGGCTGGTAGATGGTTGGTTTCAGCCGGGTCGATATGTATACGAATGGGATGCTCGTGATTTACCGGGAGGGCTTTATCTCGTGCATCTTGAGACGCAAAAAGTGCGTCGAACGCGAACGATTGTCGTGCAGCGATAACCTTACATAGTCCCCAGTATTCGGAAGATCTCGGCGCATCCGAGCGCGGCATAGATTCCCAGAATATAGCCTGCCACGGCCATGAGTAGACCCACAGGAGCCAGTGCCGGCGCATACACTTCTGCGACGACGGGCGCACTCGCAGCCCCCCCGATATTGGCCATGCTGCCTGTGGCGACGAAAAACATTGGTGCCTTCAGATACCTTGCCGCAAATATGAGAATACTGATATGAATGGTGATCCAGATTAGTCCGGTAAGAAGAAATATCGGTGCGTCGAGGACAGCGGTCAGGTTTGCGCGTGCTCCTATGGAAGTAAGCAGGAGATAGAGCGCGAAATATCCAATTCGAGAAGCGCCCACCTTTTCGAGCCTACGAAATGGGGTGAAAGAGAGGAGGAGCCCAGCGGTGACGACGAGGAGGATGGACCATGTTGTGCCGCTGATGAGTGCGGGGGCCTCGGGGCTCAACCGAATGGGCGGTATCGCCTGCCCGAGTTGGCCGCAAACCACTGTGGCGGCTAACCCGAGGCCTACGATTTTGGCCAGATCACTCAATTTCGTGGGCCGGCTTTCCAATTCCTGATCCACAAGATGATCGTTCAAGGCCTCGAGGTGCGCCGTGTCGGCCCCGATCCATCGGTTGAATTGTTTGCGAAATGTGCTCAGGGCAATAAGGACCCCCATCCAACCATACGCGACCACCGTATCGACGACGATAACAGGGCCGAGGTCAATCTGTATTCCGACGGTGGACTCGACGTGCTGTTGAATTGCCACCATATTTGCCGTACCACCGATCCAACTGCCCGACAGCGTGGCAAGTCCCTCCCAGGCATTGGTTGGAAGAAATCCGCGAAAAATCAGATAGGCGACCGGGCCGCCGATCACGATTCCAACGGTGCCCGCCAGCATCATTAATAGGGCCGTTTTGCCGAGTTTCAGAATCGCTCGGAGATCGACCGTGATCATCAACAGAAACAAGGAGAACGGGAGCAAATAATGCGACATCCAGTCATAGGCCGGATTTTGTTCAGGAGTAATGCCAAATGTTGTGGCAATCATCGGGACAAAATAGATCCAGATGACTGCCGGGAGGTACGTGAAAAGCCGCTTCCAGTTCGGTGATTCGCTCATCCAGAAAACCGCACCCATGATGGCGGCAAGCAAGCCAATTACGGCCGTGGGATCTGAAAGAGGGAGCAACGCGGACATAGCGACTTCGAAAGGGTTGGGGAGCGAGTTGAGGAAGATGACGTAGAGGGCTCAAACAAACAAACATTATCTTAATCATCTCGTAAATTCCAGTTCATGAAAATTCTACAGCCCGTCAGTCAATGCGGATAACGCCAATTCTCCACGCAAAACTGCTGTTCTTTGTCGCTTTTCTTTTGACGGGTCGCCAATCAACCGCACAAATCAGTGGACCGGGGCCGCGTGTGGAGGTTGATCATGTCCACTTGGGAAGTACAATCGTCGACCTCTTGAGTCATCAGGGCGTTGAAGGGCGATTGCGATTCGTAAATCTACATGATAATGAGAATACGTCTGTAGAGGCTGCCGTCCCAATTCTGTGGGAGACGGGTGGGGAGATGCTTGAAATTCGGCACACGGGTCGAAGAAACGTGAAGTTCGTCCTCGGGGGAAAGACGTATGAATTCGACCCAAATCGCATTTTCTCCGCGGCGGGTGTAATGAATACGCTTGTCAAGAACGGCGGTACTTCCTCGGCCGCGGAGAAAATCGTCTTTGATTTCGGAAGACATATTCTCGGGGAAATAAAAGCCGATTCCCTCCATCCGGTCGTCGCCCTGCACAACAATACCGAGGCGGAATATTCGATCTTGACATATCAGCCGGGCGCCGATTATGCGGCGGATGCCGCGTCCGTTCATGTGGTGCCCGAACGAGATCCGGACGACTTCTTTTTCGTCACGTACAGACCGCATTTTGAATTATTAAGTGCCGGCGGCTTCAATGTTGTGCTCCAGAATAATACCGAAGTCACGGATGACGGTTCGCTCTCCGTGTATTGTGGAATGCACGGCATCCCATATGTTAACGTCGAAGCGCAACAAGGACACTTACGGGAGCAGCGGCAAATGTTGGCATTCCTGGTGAAAGTGCTTAACGCCGACGACCCGTGACGAATCCGAGACACTAACGGGGGGAGTGACTGCCCACAGTTACCTCGGCCATCTGCCAGCCATGCGCCCCGGCGACTACGACCACACGCGTCTGTCCGGCATTCGCATACCGACCGTCCCAGACGCGCTTCACATCTATCGACTCGCGCATGTGCAACGGGGATGTATCGATGCCGAGCATCAAAGGCAGATCCTCAGGGTCGGATCGGGGACGGCTGAGAATGAGGCGAAATCGGCCGGCCTTTCCGTCGAAATAATATATCGTCAGCATTCCAAGTCCGTCGATAGAATAAGTCACGTCAAATACTCCGGTGCGGTGAAAGGTCGCGGTCTCTGATGTGTCAAGGAGCGATCGGAGGACGGTTTCGGAGAGACCGGCAAAGTGGGGCGTATCCAGGATAAGCGGGAGGCGGGGACGCTGCGCCTGCGGATGGATCGTCGCCTGAGCCCGGGCACAGATCACCGGGAGTAGAACGATGGACAGTATAGAAAATGCCCGGATCATTTAAGAGATACCCCGTGCGTGGTATCCATTGAAAAGATCCAGGCATAATTTGTTCTCCCGACGTCTAAGCTAGGCGTATTAGTTCGCGCGGAAGATTGCTCAGGCTCCGGGAGCCCGTATCAGTAACGACCATGTCGTCCTCAATACGCACGCCGCCCCGATTGGGGAGATAGATGCCCGGCTCTACAGTAAACGTCATACCGTCGGCAAGCAATCGTTCGTTGTCGCCGCGGATATACGGCTCCTCGTGGACTTCCACGCCCAATCCGTGGCCCGTACGATGGATAAAAAATTCACCGTACCCCGCCTCCTCGATGACACCCCTGGCAGCCTGATCAATGCTACCGGCTGATATTCCAGGCCGTGCAAGACGACATCCCGCCTGATTTGCTTGCTTCACAACTTCGGCGACTTTAATCAATTCGGGCTCGACGTCACCAACGGCAAACGTTCGCGTTAAGTCGGAGAAATAGCCCCGATAATTAGCGCCCCAATCGAAGAGCGCAAGGTCGCCTTCCTTGAGTACATTATCGGTGGGAACGGAATGCGGGTTCGCGCTATTCGGGCCGAATGCAACAATCGGCTGAAAAGGTAGCTCACCGTCGCTGCCGTTGCGTAGCATGTTCTGGATGAGCAAGGCAGCCATTTCTCGTTCAGTGACTCCCGGTCGGACAGACGGCAACGTGTCCTGCAACGCGCGCTGTGCAATGTCGGTGGCCTTTTGCATCATGGCGAGCTCCGATTCGTCCTTTATCATTCTGAGGGCCGCCACGGAACTTTCACCCGTTACAAACGACGCGGTCGGGGCCGCATTTTCCAGAAGACGTAGTTCAAGAACCCGAAGGCTTCGAGGCTCAACGCCGACCTGTTGTCCCGCAATGCCGGCCGCTTCCGCTGCTCCTGAAAAGGCCGCATCCCACGTCGAAAGATCTTCGCCATAGGTGAATTGTTTTAGTTCATAAGAAAGTCCGTCGAGCTTCTGTGACTCCAACTCTGGAAGTGCGATAGTGGGAGCATTGTGGCGAGAAAAGATGGCCACAACCGGGCGTTCGCTCATATGAAAATGGAGACCGGTTAGATACGCGAGGCTAGGGCCGGGATTGACTGCAAGCGCATCAAGGCCGGCTGTTTCAAGTGCGGAAACCAAGCGTCCCTGACGGGCTTTGATTGGCGAGTCGGTGAGTGTTTCAGGCATGGAAATAGCGGTAAAGGTGATCGTTCAGCGAAGCGGCAAACAGCGATGGGTACTTATCATGATAATGAGACAGTATGTTCCCACGAGCCAATGCACATGCTCATTTTGTTCAGTAAATCCTGTTCATGAATCATCATTTCGATGACCTTCCTATTCGTCCACTCGGAGCCACAATGATTTCGCCTCCAGGGAAGAGTGTGCGCACCCCATTCAAAATAAGTGAGCCCTTTACCTCAATGTGCCCTCCATTTCTAACATCGAGTGTGCTTCCCTCTTTCATCTTAATCCGTGCCCCTTCCGCGACAATTACTCTTGCGCCGGAATCAATACGAAGCCGACGACTAAAGCTCAACGACGTATTGATAGTCAAAGTGCTCCGGTGGGTCACCCGCATATTAGCCTTAAATTGATGCCCGAATGTCTCATTTCCGATCCATGAATCCGAGCGAATGATGGGGTTTTCCCTAAAATCCTTGATAACATCAAAGAGGATAGTATGAGATGCTTCGTCTTTGTAATGGATATTATCTATGGCATGCCAGTCCGGGACAAATCCGGACGGATATAAGGTGTATCCGTTGATATTTGGTCGAGTCCATGGCGTGAGTTGGATTCTTGTGTCCGTCGAGAAAAGGTCGCCATGGTAAGCGGAATTGGTAATGGCAAGGTCAAGCGTGTTGTCGGCGGGGAGTAGGTCAAACCGTACGCCGTCGATAAGCGACACGAGCATACCGGTTGTGCGGAGCAAGCCGAGTTCATATTGCGACCGAGCCCCACCGGTCCGAAATCGGTCGAAGGGACCAATGCGTTGCAGGTTTGAAAGATAGAGCCGTCGGCCGCCTGAATCGCCGTTTAGCAAAAGGGAATAACAGGCAGATGTAGAATAAAGATCGGAAAGGCTTAAGCCACGCGTGTCACCTTGGAGCGAGGGGCAATCGATCCATCCCAACAAGTCACGCTCGAACGCAGAGATAGTCTCATTACCGCGACAATCCCACCCCCCTCCGGCGCCGGCCATAAGCACGTACCCGACGGCCGCAGTTCCTTGCCGCGATCGGTTGCTCTCAAGAGGGACATCATTGTTGGTGATGGCCGGAACGTGCACAAAATACCGAGCCCACAGGTCATGGCCTAGTTCATGTGCCATCAATCGAACCATATAATAGAATGGGTTGATGTTGCCTGGAGTGCGGTGGATGATATAGGACCCCGACAGATTCCAGTCGACCCGTTTACCGTCGAGAACGAGGGGGGGGATTGGGGGTCCATGGGGTGGGCCCGGGGCACATCGGGCATCAAGGCAGGAAGCGCCCGTCCAGGCAAATCGGTGGGCCTGTCGCCCGGTATCGCGCCGCACGACTATAAAGATTTGATCGATTAGCCCGTCACCATTGTGGTCAAAGCGGTCAAAATCAAAACCTTTCGCATCGATCCGCTCGAGCACTTCTTTTGTCAGTAGACCGTAACCGCCAAGAGGCTGATGATAATGTGATTCGGGAAAAGCCGTCGTTATTACCTCGGGATACACGTCGCCGAAAAGAACGAACCTACCCTCTGACTGTTGGAAAAAATAGGATGTGAGCGTGCTGTCGACAAAAGGAGGACTTGGGGAAGGTGCCAGTAATCTGGCGGCATAACCGGGTGGCCTCGGATCATCCGGAAGCAAAGGCCATTCACGATAATTTACATTCCGATCACCCTGGGACTGGTCGTCTGCGAACTTGACAAATATGACCAGAGACCTAAGGGTGTCTATTACGGAGGATCGAGCTATGACTTGAGATGATGCCGGAATGGCTGTCAGCGTGAGGAGAACAACGCTACAAACGGTAATTCGGAGACGATAACATGACACGGAGAATCTGACCCACTCCTTGGGCGAGTTATTAAGCATGCACGGTTGATGTTTTAATCGATGATAGATTATAATGCAAGACGAAAATATGCGCCTATTTCCTCCAGATGGATAGCGTGAATCTGTGTGAATGGAATCCAACTGATGAGATACGGAGTGAGTGATTACCTACAAGATTTCATTGCGGTCGAGAGCCACTAAGATCGAAATAAAATCAGTGACTCGAAGAGTGCTCTCAAACGGTTGATTCAAGTATTTCAGACGGAAGGGGGTGAATCTGCATCCATGGCTTTTGAGATCGAATAATCTGTTTGACATATTTTCTGGCTAAGGGGTCAATGGCCCCATGATAAATCGTGATTGAAGAAATGAGAAATTAATATGCAATGACGACAGAACAATTAGTTGGTGATGCACGCGCAATTTTTGAAGCCGCGGTCGCTAATGTAGATGTTTCGCTCCTTATGCGTCGGATGAACTGGGAAAAAATTCTCGGGCAGGCGGATAGCTTTGCGCACATTCGGGTTGTCGGAGCCGGAAAAGCCGCCATGGCAATGGCCGGTGCTTTGGAGCAAATTCCGGGACTCAAGATCACGGAAGGGCAGGTGGTGGTACCGCCTGGATACGTTGGGGAATATCCTCCACTGATGCCGAAACCAGCCCAAATCGAAGTGGTTGAGGGCGGGCATCCCCTACCGGATTCAGCCGGGGCCGAGGCAGCTGAAAGAGCGCTTACACTGGCGGGAGTCAGTGACGAATCGGACTTACTTCTTGTTTTACTCTCCGGCGGGGGGTCTGCGCTATGGCCGGCTTTTTCGGAGGGAATCACGATGGAGGACGCCCGGGTTGCCTCGGCCGTGTTAATCAATGGCGGGGCCGATATCAGTCAAATCAATACGGTTCGTAAGCATCTTTCGCGGATAAGTGGGGGGCGTCTCGCCCAAGCTGCATTTCCGGCAACCGTACTGGCACTGGTGCTATCCGATGTCATCGGTGACGACTTTTCTGTGATCGCAAGTGGGCCTACCGTTCCAGACCGGACAACGTATCAGGATGCCGTACTAGTTCTTCAACAATTTGATCTTTGGGAAGAGGTGCCTTCGTCGGTGAGGGCCCGTTTACGTTTCGGGCGAGACCGGCACATTTCCGATACGCCCGTGCCCCGGGATCCGGTATTCAGGCGTGTAATTACAATGCTTCTCGGCAGCAATCGAGATGCGCTGCGCGCCGCTGCAAAGACGGCCGAAAAGCTGGGTTATCAAGTAGAGATTCGCTCGAATCGGCAACAAGGATTGGCCCGCGAAGTCGGGGAGGAAATGGCCCGGCAAGTTACCCATGCGAAGAGCGGTCGTCCTTTATGCCAACTGTGGAGTGGCGAAACGACTGTAAACGTAACTGGCGACGGCAAGGGGGGGCGGAACCAAGAGTTGGCGCTGGCCGCGGGCATCGAAATTTCCCGAACTGATCTCTTATGTGTTTTGCTCAGTGGCGGTACGGACGGCCGCGATGGACCGACGGATGCTGCGGGAGCATGGGTAACCCCTGACATGATGCGCCGGGCGGAGGAAAGTGGCATCGATGCGCAGGCGATGCTTGAAAACAACGATGCGTATCATTTCTTCGAAGCTACGCGCGGGTTGCTAAAGACCGGTCCCACACATACCAATGTCATGGATTTGCAAATTGGACTGACGGCTGCTTCGCATTCTGTCTCAGCAGACATGCGTTAATCAGGGGTTCCATGATTTCGGATCTATAGGATTTCCAATCACCGATGAAGGCTCGTCGAGGGGCCGGGCTTTGGGTGGGTTGGGAATGTCGGCCGACAAAACTTCGGTGTCCTCCTCTGTTTTTGGAATGGAGATCTTGGTTTCCGTCACGCGGTACAAATTTGACATCGCCAGTCGTAGATATTCGACTTGTTTCTGCTTCTTTACGAGTACAATTGCCAGAATGATAGACGCGGCTAGAGGCACGACGAGCCAGACAACAAATGCCCAATATGGAAGGCGGATTCCTTCCTGGCGTGCTTCCGCCGTAACCGCGGGTGAGCCCTTTGCATTTTCAAGTTCGGCTACGGTCTCGCCATCGGATTTTGTTTCGAGTTTATCCAGCGAGTCCGAAAACGCCATTGCACGGTCGGTAACATGGACCTCGTGCACTGCTTGCGCCGCAAAGAATCTACTCTTTACATCCGCAAGTGTTACGCCACTCTGCACGGGCGCCACAGACATTACGCCGCTCAAAACGACGTCATATTTCAACGCCATACGTTTGGAACTATAGCTCCAATACACGGCATTATCGGGTGTGAGGGCGTATACAAAATAAAGATTGTGGGACCGAGTAGTTGGTGAAAAGAGTCGACTGGTCCGGCCATTTGCATCCAGTGTATCTCGCCGGATGAGGGATACCGGATCCCGAGGATAGGCCATAGGAGAGAAAAAAAGTGGTTGGAAATGGTGTAGATCATCCTCTTCAGCGGGCTTAATCAGAACGACCACGGCCGTACGTTTCGGCAGGAAATGCCCTTGATAAGCCAGCCGCAATTTTACGCCCGTTTGGCCAAATGCAGCCTGGACACTCCAAAGTGGGAGCAGGAGAAAAAACACCCGGAGACTAACAAATCGCATGACGGTAGTTCTCGAAAGAAAAGGCGATTTTTTAGAAAGGTAACCGGCTACTTGCGCCTGAGCAAGTGTCTTGGCTGAATCAAAACGGAAGATTCACTAACTGCTCCTAAAGAGGCCCCAATCGGATCGACTCAGCGAGGTCGAGATTGCCGAACGAGGGCGGCGCACGTTGTGCGGCGTCGGTGGATTCGCAATTCAATATTGCGAGCTTTTGTGCGTTTTGCGAGCCAAAAGTAATTGCATGGGACACATAATTTGTACTTTCAATGAGCCGATCCACATGGGTTTCGTGTCGGCGACGCATCCGGTTGTCAACATCCCATTCTTCAGTTCGCAACGTGGTCCTATTGAGGTACCGATTTATTTCGCTTATGGAAGATCCATAATGGCCAAGAAGGAGGACTTTACCCGGCTTCTCAATTCCTATTTTTGAATAGTGGGGATAATTCCCGCGCTGCAATACTAGCAACTCATCTCGCCCCATTGGGCGGAGTTGCAGGCGCATTTAGGAGAACGTCGCTGTAGCTGTCTGTCACGCAATGACCATCGAATTCGTTGCCGGGCCTACGCAATTTCTCGGACGGTCCCTGACAACACGGCTTTGTCGTCGATGTACTGGCTGACGCGAAAAACTCTCGTGTGGGCGTGGTATTATGCGACGATGGCGAATAACACGTCAAAATATCGTCTGAGGAAGCAAGTGACCAATGGCCGACAACGAGATGTTGTCGAAGGGATTTTATTACCAAATGCCGACGATATCCTTGAACTTGGTTTCCCGACAATAAATGCTATAGCGATACGATTGATTTTGAGGATAGCACTCCGATACCCTAACTTCTAAATCAACGATCCAAGTCGCTGTCTTTCCCACCTGACTTTGACTGGTGCATGAGTATTGAAAGTGCCGGAGCGTCATCCGGAATTCGCTTTGCTGCCGACCTCAAGAAAATTCGCGAGGAGAAGGGAATCTCCCTAAAGCAGATGCATGGCTTAATGCGAGCCCCGATAAGCGTCCTTCAACAATTTGAAGAAACGGCGCTCCTCGACAATGCAATGTTTAACCGGGTTTATCTCCGGTCATTCGTCCGAAGTTTTGCGAACGCGGTAGAACTCGCGGAGGACGAGGCGCTGTCTGCGCTGGAAGCGGTTTTTCGGGGAGAATATCATGGCGAATTGCTCGCTGAAGTCGACGAGTACTCGGATCACGAAGAAGACCCCGCACGATTATCTGAAGAACCTGTCGGGGGAGGTAGGGTGCCAGAACATGATCGGGCCGAAGATTTGCTGGAAAAGGCGTCTCCGTTACACCCAATCGTCGAAAATGAATCGTCTGGTCTGGCAGAGGATGTGAGCCATCCCGCAGATGAAAGCGGCGCTGTGACCCCGGTAGCGATGGATTCACGGTCCTCCGTTGATACCCGCAGGCCGTCGAAAATGGAGCGAAAGGATGAGCGCCGGACCAGGCCATTGGCGCGTCCAAAATCTCGCTGGCCGTTTTATTTCTTCGGTGCTCTGATTTTGGTCGTAGTCATCGTGATTGTAAATCAGCGCGGGTCAGCGCCGGGGCCCACTCACACGCTAATAAAGCCGACTCCCGATACAACGCTGATGCAAGCTCAACCGATACCGCCTACTCCGGAACCATTTGTGCTTGCCGATACCTTGACAGTTTATGTTGTGGCCGACAAACGCATCGACCCCATCTTCGTACGAGTTGATAACGATTTAAGACGCCCCTATTGGATTGAGAAAGGAGATTCTTCCCGCTTTCGATTTACTGATAAGATCGATGTTCAGAGCCGCAGGACGTTGAGATGGGCCCATATCACCCTCGAGGGATATCTCTACCCGAAGACACCCGCCGACACACTCATTACGATCACGAGGGATAAGGCACAGTCAGTTCTAAGTTCCTTGTCTTCGGCCTTACGTCTGCCCTGAGATGCTGCAACTCATTATCTTTTTATGAACCTTGTCACACAGACGCGCACGGTGCGTAGCATACTCGGATCGCTCTCATTCGACAAGATAGAGAGGGTTGAAGCCGCGGGATTAGTAGAGCAACTTCGGGCCGTTGTTCGACAACATAATCATCGATATTACGTCCTCGACGACCCCATTATTGCAGATGGCGAATATGACGAACTGATCCGAGGATTGCGGAAGCTGGAGGAGCAATTTCCCGAATTATGCACGCCAGATTCTCCAACGCAGCGAGTCGGGGGTGCTCCGCTCGACAGATTCACCAAGGTACGGCATCGAGCGGCTCTCTTGTCGCTCTCCAACGCCTTCAACGAAGAGGACATCCGAGGGTGGTTTGATCGTTGCGTACGCGGATTAGAGAATGTCCTCGGTGGAGAACCTAGCCCAGCGCTAACGGCCGAACTCAAAATTGATGGGTTGGCGGTGGCATTGACGTATTTGGACGGGCGACTGACCCGGGCCGCGACCCGAGGTGATGGTGTGGTCGGGGAAGACATTACGGCCAATGTTCGCACCATCGGGGCAGTTCCGCTCCGCCTTTCCGATGCGGCCCCAAAACGTGAGATAGATGTTCGCGGCGAAGTGTATATGAAAAGGAGTGGGTTCGACAAACTCAACGCAGGTTTGGCCGAAAGAGGGGAGAAGGCTTATGCCAATCCACGCAATGCTGCGGCAGGAAGTCTGCGCCAACTCGACTCGCGTGTGACAGCCACGCGGCCGCTTAGCTTTTTCGTATATGCCGTTGGGCCCATGGAGCAGACGGCGCCTGATGGTCAATATGCATTGCTTCAATGGTTGAAAAACCTTGGGCTCCCGGCCAATCCGCATGCTCAGCGTTTTGAAGACTTAGAAGCAGTCCTTGAATATTGTGCCTATTGGACTGACTTTCGTGATTCCCTCGACTATGAAATCGATGGGATCGTGATAAAAATTGACGACTTGGTCTATCAGAAAGTTTTGGGAGCTATTGCGCACGCACCTCGTTGGGCGATTGCGTTCAAGTTTCCCGCGCGAGAGGCGACCACGCTACTCGTCGACATAAACGTGAGCGTGGGCCGCACCGGAGTTATAAAGCCTGAAGCGATTTTGGCTCCAGTGAAAATAGGGGGCGTCACGGTCTCAAGCGCCACGCTTCACAACGAGGCCTATATTGTGAACCGTGACATTCGGATTGGCGATACCGTCGTTGTTAAGCGGGCCGGAGATGTGATTCCTCAGGTCGTCAAACCGATTATAGAAGGCAGAACCGGCGGAGAAAAAGTCTGGCGGATGCCTACTCATTGCCCGGCGTGTGGAAACCCCCTCGAACGACTAAACGATGAGGCTGATTATTATTGCGTCGCGTCCGACTGTCCTGCACAGTTTATCAGACTGCTCGAACATTTTGCCTCGCGAAACGCGATGGATATCGAGGGTCTCGGCTCAAATTTGGCCGCACTTCTTCCTCAAGAAAGCCTTGTGCAAACGCTTGATGAGCTTTATACCTTAACGCATGACGATTTCTCGAAGCTGGAAGGATTTGCAGATCGGCGCACCCAAAACCTGTTGGTCGGCATTCGACAATCGAAGCGACGAACATTAAGTCAATTGCTTTTTGGACTGGGCATCCGGCACGTCGGAAAGACGACGGCAGAACTGATAGTCGCTCATTTTGACTCGATGGCCGCACTTGTACAAGCAAATCGAGAGGACCTCGAGGCAATTGATGGGGTTGGCGAGACGACTGCGCAAAGCGTCGTGGAATGGTTTGCCATCGACGACAACAGGGTGCTCATAGCAAGACTGGAGGATGCGGGGGTAAACACGCGCCGTCTCCCGGAGGAGGTGCCTGTCAGTGCAGCTGCCTCGGGTGTAACCGGGAAGACGTTTGTACTTACCGGGACGCTGCCGAGTATGGGTCGCAAAGAAGCGCAGGAAATGATCAAACAGGCCGGAGGGAAAGTGTCGGGCAGCGTTAGCGCCAAGACGGACTATGTCATAGCCGGAGAAAACCCAGGGTCGAAATACGGGAAAGCCATCGATTTGCATGTCAACGTTCTCGATGAGGACGGCCTTCTCAGTTTGCTCTCGTGACCTGACTTTGCTCTTCCAAATTACCCACAGAGGCGGACGCACTATATGCTAACCGGATTGGATTATGTTGTAATTGTACTTTATCTCGGCGGCGTAGCGGCCTTGGGCATTTTGGCTGGCGGGAAACAACGAAACACGTCGGATTATTTCCTTGGCGGCCGGAACATACCCTGGATTGCGATCTGTTTTTCGATCGTCGCGACGGAGACGAGTACCCTCACCGTGATTGGAATTCCCGCCATCGCATATGGTGGGTCCCTGACGTTCTTTCAACTAACCCTCGGTTATCTTGTGGGCCGATTGTTGGTGAGCATGTATCTTCTTCCGCGGTATTTCGAGGGGAGACTCGAAACAGCTTATGGCTTCCTCGGAAAGCGATATGGCGACGGAATGCGTGCCACGGCGTCGGTAACCTTTCTCATTACGCGGCTTCTCGCTGACGGCGTACGTCTTTTTGCCACCGCGATACCTTTAAAGGTAGTTGCGGAAATGGCCGGTCTATCATTCAGCTATATGGAGATCATCCTCGTGATCGGGTTGATTACAGTCGCCTATACCCTCATCGGCGGCATCAAGGCTGTTGTGTGGATGGACGTCGTTCAGATGATTCTATATATCGGCGGAGCAGTATGGGCCCTCATTATTCTGATGAATAGCGTGCCTGGAGGATGGTGGTCCACTGCCTCTGCGGCAGGGAAAACGATCATTTTTGACTTTTCCTTTGACAAAGGTCTCGTATACTTTCTCACCCAACCATATACGTTTGTCACGGCCTTTGTCGGCGGCATCTTTTTATCGATGGCATCACACGGTACCGATCAGCTCATCGTGCAGCGGTTGCTGGCATGTCGCTCACTAAAGGACGGTCGCAAAGCACTTATTGGAAGTGCGTTCCTCGTGATGGCGCAATTTGCTCTTTTCCTCGGACTCGGTTTACTGCTGTGGAGCTACTACGGTGGGGCTTCGGTGGATTCCCTCGGCTTGACGCGTGCCGACGAAGTTTTCCCCCGGTTTATTGTCGAAGGGATGCCTGCTGGAATTTCGGGGCTCATGCTTGCCGGGATTCTGGCAGCGGCTATGAGTACGCTCTCGTCGTCGTTAAACGCGCTGGCATCATCATCCTTGATGGATCTTTATGAACGATTGATCGGCGCAATTCGTGACGAACGCAAAGCCCTCAGGTTTTCACGATGGTTGACACTTTTTTGGGGCCTTGTTTTTATTATTTTTGCCAACTTGTTCGAGAATCGGCAGAATCCCGTCGTTGAACTCGGGCTCTCAATCGCCTCTTTTACCTATGGTGGACTGCTCGGGATATTTCTGCTGGGCTTGTTGAATAGCCGCACCCGTCAGCGAGATGCAATTGTGGGGATGCTCGTATCGCTTGCCGCAATGGTTGCTATTATTTATGGTGTTCATTATAGCGCCGCGGAAGGCTGGGTGTGGGCTTTTCAACCCTCGGCAGCCGAGGAGGCTGAACGAGAATTCTCCTCTGTAGCCTGGCCGTGGTACACCGTTATTGGAACCCTACTTACGCTCGCCGTAGGATCCTTGATGGCTCTCCGGCATACGCAACGTTCTAAAACTCGACGATGAAAATTTGATACGAATCATTTTTGGCAAGGGCCATATAGGGTATGGGACTGCTTCAGAAGCTCAGAATTAATACCAGAAAAATGCGTCCTGTAGGTCTTACGCTTGAGACCGGGCGAGAGAACGGGCAGCCGGTAACATGGAAAAAATATGCGGTTAAAGTTGGGATTTTTCTGGCCCTGGTCTTGCTCTCAATGGGCGCTTTCCCGCGCGGAGAGGTCTATCGGTACGTTGTTCCGGAAGGAGAGGACTGGCGCCAGGAAACCCTCACTGCCCCATTTGATTTTGCGATCCTTAAAGACCGCACGGAAATAGAAAAAGAACGGCGGCAAGTTCGCCGGACAACGCCGCCGTTTTTCGAGATCAAGACGGATGCTCGCAAGCATATTCTTGCAAACAAGGATACGGTAGCCCATCAACTCGAATCTATCTTTGCCTCTTACGGGGATTATCTCGTAAATAAGTCGAGGGGGCGGCTTGTAGAAGCTGTGCAAGATTCGCTGCAGTATGAAACGTTGCACCGCAATGCGAGGCTGAAAGCAAGCTTATATCAGTGGCAACGCTTGCTTGATTCCTATGTCTCGCATACACCGGGACTATCAAGTGCCTCACGGAACGCGCCACAGGGTAAAAGACTTGATCGCCAGATGCTCGATCAGGCATGGACCTACGGGCAGCAGTTAATCAACCTGGGCGTACTCGATGTGCCCGTTGATAGCGTGTTGACGGAGGAGATCATCGTCCGGGACAACCGGCAACACCAGAGTTTCCGGCGGGACAAGTCTCACCTTTTCGGTCTGGAAGAGGCCCATCGAAGTGCCGGTGATCGGTTTAAAAAAGAATACCCGACGGACCCGGAACTTGCTAACCTGGTCGGTGCATTTTTTCGAGCGATCTTTCAGCCATCCCTTCGCTTCATGCGTGCAGAGACCTTTAACGAATGGCAACGAAAGGAAAATGCCATTTCTCCGACGAGAGGCATAGTAAGAAAAGGAGAGGTAATCGTTCGGCGGGGCGAAATCGTCACAACGGACGTGCTGCGTAATTTACGTTCTCTAGAGCGAGCCCAGGGGGATCGGAGCGGAAATAGACTGCCATGGAAAGTGACACTCGGTCAGGCCCTTCTTGTCCTGGCTTCCTTTACGTTTTTCTTTCTTTATCTGTTCATCTTGCGCCGGCCCATCTTCGATGATAACCGAATGGTATTCTTGCTTTCCTTGCTGTTTACGATCATCATCGGCTTGTTTGCCATCGCTATGCGAATGCCGGGAGGTGTGATGTTTGCGGTGCCGCTTCTCATCGTATCACTTGTTCTAACGATATTATTTGACTCACGCGTTGCCGTTTTTGCCACGCTGGCGCTCGCCTTCATCGGCAGCTTGCTTCTACAGTTTAACTTCGAATTCACTTTTGCCACGATATTTGCCGGAGCACTGGGCATCTTCAGTGTCCGGGACATAAAGAACCGCGGGCAGTTTTTCGTGAGTGCGGGGCTGGTCTTTCTGGGTTATTTGGTTGTTCTAACCGCGGACTGGCTGGTCGCCGGAACCCCGGTCGAGCGACTCGGCTGGGATGTACTCATGGTCGCTATCAATTCATTTTTCTTGATCATGGCGCTCCCACTGCTGTGGATCTTCGAGCGCGCCTTCGGTATTACGACGGACCTAACATTATTGGAGTTGTCGGATACCAATCTGCCACTACTCAAAGAACTGAGTCTCCGGGCACCGGGAACGTTTAACCATTCTTTGCAGGTAGCGAATCTTGCCGAGGCGGGCGCAGACGCGGTGGGAGCGAATGCACTGCTAGCCCGCGTCGGTGCACTCTATCATGATGTCGGCAAAATGGTCAAGCCGGAATATTTTGTTGAAAACCAGCGGCCGGGCGAAAACCCGCATGATCAACTCAAACCAAGGATGAGTGCCCTCATCATTGCGAGTCATGTGAAAGAGGGGATCGAAATTGCGAAGGAGAACAACCTTCCACAAGTTGTTCTGGATTTTATCCCCGCCCACCATGGGACAACGCGTATTGAATATTTCTATCGCAGGGCAATGGATCAAATGGGCGAGGAGGATCCACCCTTGCTGGATTCGGAATTTCGGTATCCCGGTCCTCGTCCGAAATCCCGCGAGACGAGTATTCTGATGATTGCCGATTCGGTAGAGGCTGCCAGCCGTTCTATCACGGCGCCCACGCACAAGCGGCTTGAATCACTAATTGACAAAATAATTGCAGATCGGCGCGAGGACGACCAATTCATTGATTCTGAGCTTACTCAGCGCGATCTCAACACAGTCAAGGAAACGTTCCTTTCCATGCTCCTTGCCATCCACCATGTGCGAGTTAAATATCCGGACCAAGAGAAAGAAGAGGCATCCGAAGCGCTTGCCGATCTCAAGGACGGTGATGGAGGCATGCCGGCGGAAGTGGATGGAAATGCCTCGTCGGAGGATACCGCGAGCGCGAAGACTCCCCCTGATTCGGCAGATGCATTGAGACAGCCAGAAAAGGCTGAGGCGGCCCCTAACGATTCGGGGATCGCAAACACTTCGTCTTCCATCGAGCACGAGGGGAAAACTTTGTAACCGCGGCCGGTTCGGAGTTATCTCGGAATGGCTTGACGCACGGAGTCCATGGCTGCGCGCGTTAAAGCCGGCGTGCATTCAACCGCCGGGAAATCCCGTCGAAGATGTGTGGACAAGGCACGGCGGGAGCCGGGCGTATATACGATAAGATCCGTCTGCGGAATAAGCTGATCCAGATGCCGGGCACCGTCTTCCGTCGAAGCAGCCATGATCTGACCATTGAATCCGGATTCCTGCCGGATTTCCTTTGATAGCGGGCCGATGGCATCGGTGTAGCGCGTGATTAGCCCCAGAGTCTTCTGAGAGAGCAGGTTAGTCACGCGTGTCAGCATGGCCAGAGGGAGGGACGTCGCAACGCCGACAACGTCGGTGCGCGGCAAATGCGATTTAACGGTTTGTAAAACAGGAAGCCTGGCAAAGACGAAATCGGCATCAAAGTGCTGTTCCAGTTCCGATAGCACCCACGCTTCGACGGGTTGTTGGAGGGCCATCGAAATCTGACGTGCACATATCTGTGCCATTTCCCGAAACGTCGAGGCGAAGCCCATCTTTAGATGATCATCATTGGATTGAATCTGCGTCAACTGTTCTTGAAACAGATACTCCATTTCGGATTCTTCGAGACCCAGCCCGATGAGACGATGAAGGGATTCTTGTATCACGGCGGCGCCCCGATCCATTCGGGCCTCCTTACCCAATGGAGCGCGCTCACGGACCACATATCCGCTGCCGACGCGCGACCACAAAAGGCCCTCTTTTTCAAGCTGTTGATAAGCTTTCCGAATTGTGTGAAATGAGACCCCAACTTGATCGCCAAGCATCCTCGTCGATGGTAGGTGTTCTTCTACCTTATATTTACCCGATGCAATCAAATAACGGAGTTGCTCCACTAATTGGTCGTGAACGGGCAGCATCGAAGTGCGATCAATGGTAATCATGGGGCAACAGTCGGATCTTAATCAGTATAATCTTCTGCATCGCGAGCGTTGCGTAACGCGTCCAAAAGCTTATCGGTATCAGGCCAATGTCCTTGCGACAATTTGAAAGGCGTGTGGCCGATTGTGACAATGAATTCATCGCCGGTCGATCGCAGATCGAGAATTGGCCGCCATATCAATGGTTTCCGATCCCGAGCCGTTTCCCAGATCGTTCTTACGGCCACCTGCCGGCCTCGAATATATATCTCAGCGATTAGGGTATCCAGTTGATATCGGGTCCATAGCCAAGCGAGTAAGAATGCGCCCGGAAGCCCCCAGACCAGGTATAGTATCGGAGTTATCCCTTGCAGGGCCGAGATCAAGGCAGCGATCATGAGTGGCAAGACACATGCGGTAAACGGTCGAACGAATGCACGAGCAAAGACTCGCCGAACTGAATATTGGCGGGGGTGATTATTGCTGATGAAACGCTTTGTTGTCTGCGTTGACAAGGGATAGTGGAGGATCTGAAAAAATGGCAATCAGTAAAAACCGAAAAGCCCCGGTGGCTTCCAAAAACCACCGGGGTTGCGATGTGGGAATAGCTCACCATCCATGATTGGTTTTCAAATCTCGCTCACGCTCCGTTTCCGGAGGTTGCAAGTTCAACGTCCAAGGTGTCGGGTTGGTGGAACGGATAGGCGAAGTGATGTGGCGGGGTAAAAGTCTCTTTGATCGACCGCGCCGATGTCCAGCGAACCAGGTTTAGGTATGATCCGGCCTTGTCATTGGTGCCCGACGCACGTCCACCACCGAATGGCTGTTGCCCAACAACCGCACCGGTGGGCTTGTCGTTGATATAGAAGTTGCCGGCATTGTCCGAGAGCCTGTCGGTTGCTTCGATGATCGCCGTTCTCTCCTGAGCGAAAATGGCACCCGTAAGCGCATACGGTGATGTCTCGTCGAGCATCGTCAGCGTTTCGTCCCATTTATGATCCGGGTACACATAGATCGTGACGACGGGTCCGAAGATTTCCTCGCACATCGTTCGATATTGAGGATCATCGACACGGAGAACGGTGGGTTCGATGAAATACCCAACTTCGTCCGAATACGATCCGCCGTGCAGAACCGTGACGCCATCGGCCTTCTTTGCTTGATCGATGTAACCGGTGATGCTGTCGAAGGCTGGCCGGTCAATGACAGCATTGATGAAGTTGGTGAAATCCTCGGGCGGTCCCATCTTGACCTGGGACAGCTGCGAAAGCATGCTGGACTCGATCTCGGACCACAGCGATTTGGGCAGATAAACGCGTGAGGCGGCCGAGCATTTCTGTCCCTGAAACTCGAAGGCGCCTCGAACGATTGCCGTGGCGACTGCTTTGCCGTCCGCAGAGGGATGGGCCAGGATAAAGTCCTTGCCGCCGGTCTCACCGACGATCCTCGGATACGAACGGTATCCGGCGATATTCTGGCCTATGGTACGCCACATGTGCTGGAACGTGCCCGTAGAGCCCGTGAAGTGAAGTCCTGCAAAATGGGGGGAGCTAAACACGTGGCTGCCCACCTCGGAGCCGCGTCCCGGGATCATATTTATAACGCCCGGCGGGAGGCCGGCTTCTTCGAGGAGTAAATATGTAAAGTAAGCCGAATAGAGCGTGGACGAGGCCGGTTTCCAGACTACCGTGTTCCCCATAAGTGCGGGCGCCGTCGGTAGGTTCCCCTGAATCGACACGAAGTTAAAAGGTGTAACAGCGAAGACGAAGCCCTCCAGTGCTCGATACTGAAGCCGGTTCCAGACGCCGGGAGCAGAGTTGGGCTGTTCTCCATAGATCTGCTCCATGTAATGCACATTGAAGCGGAAAAAGTCGATGAGCTCACAGGCGGCATCGATTTCGGCCTGAAACGCATTCTTCGAGTGTGCCAGCATAGCCGCGGCGTTTATGGTGTCACGCCAGGGGCCGGCAAGCAAATCGGCGGCCTTGAGGAAGATGGCAGCACGGTCGGTCCAATGCATGTGCATCCAATCGTTTCGTGCCTCGACGGCGGCCCGAATTCCATCCTGAATCTCTTGCTCTCTACAGTGATGTGCGATGCCGAGCGTATGGGCGTGCTCATGCGGCGGATGCATCACCTTTACGTTGCCCGTATAAATTCTCTTTCCCCCAATAAATGCCGGGACCTCAACCTCCGTATTTCTCAATTCCTGCATGCGGTTTCGGAGAGAGGATCGCTCGGGGCTGCCGGGGGCGAAGGAAAGGATCGGCTCATTGATCGGGGGCGGAGCGAAGGAGATACTATTGTTCATGATAATTGGGTCGATTGAATGGACGCCCCAGGGAGATGATAGAGGCGTATTTCGGATGGTGCGGGTACAAGCGAATATAATCATAATAAACGTGCGGCTACCGCATGGGTTCGTTAATTATGGTTGAGGAAAACTCGATAGCGAGCGCGGAAAAACTGGCAGATATTTCCGACGGTTGGCCTTTCCTTTCCTCAAGTACAAGGCCGACGCGCGGCGTAAGATTCAGGAATAATTAGGGCCTACCTAACCTGCATCAACAGTTCAATATTGGCAAGAATGCAGAATTGACCCGTTCACGGACCGTCATATTCCAAGATTGCACGAACATGAATTAAGGTGTGTACGAAGGTTCACGTCAGAAGGGACGATGAATGGGAAAATGGCCCATTGTTGGTATAAGGCAGGAAAGGAATATGGAGCGCAAGCTCTCATTTCTATGGATTGTCGATCCAGTATTGCCATTACTCAAAAGCATTTGTTATCACTCTTTTCCGAATAAAAACTCTTGCAAAACGCCATGAAGCCGAAAACCACCCCAGAGAAAAACCCGGCAGTTCCCCCAGGCGATCAGGTAAAAAAACTCATAAACAACGACAGCAACCCGAAACTGGCGGGAGCGAAAGAAGCATTAAAGCAAAAGCTGCTTCATGCTGTGATGTCGCAAGCAATGGAGGAATTGGGCAAGCCGGACGACATTGCCACAGAAGTAATGAAGCGATTCGGTCCGGACCATGAATTGATAATGGCGGCGAGCGGCGTGATCAAAGAGCAGCTGATTCATGAAATCGCTGCTTCCTCGGAAGCGTCCTTGAGGGATTCGCAAGCGTCAGCTGAACAAGCCCGCGACGAATTGGGCGAAACACCTGATGTGGTCATCGGTGCGAGTAGCATTTTGCGCGACCTTGTACTTCAGGAGATTGCCAATCGCTCCATGGATATGTTCTCGGATGCTGGCGTCGTCGCATGCCAGGCTCGTGAGCGTATCGAGGCTGATAACGAGAACCTCACGCGGTGCATCAACACACTGAAGGATCTTCTCGTCGATGAAATTGCCCGGCGTACGACTGAAAGTATCAACGATTCGAAGGAGATCGCCGAAGAAGCGCGTTCTCGCGTCGACCATGAAACCGAAGCGATTCGGGAGGCGGTCGTAACACTTCGACAGCGACTTATTGAAAATGTTGCCAAACGATCGATAGAAGCCATTGCTAATCCGGCTGAGACGGCCAGCTCAGCGTTTGAATATATTGGAGCAGAACACGCCTCCGTAGATGCGGCGATGGCAGCCCTTAGGGATTTGCTTCTTGATACGGTCGCCGCCGGCGCTCTTGGAACCATGGAGGATGCCGCTCGATCCGCAGAACAAGCTTATCCTCGTGTCGAGGCCGATTGTACGATTTTGACAGAAGCCATTGGGGAACTAAAGGAAAGCCTCATTGATGATATCGCCATTCGGTCGCTAGAATCCCTTTCCGACACACAGTCAGTCGCGCAACATGCACGCGAGAAGGTGGATGAAAAGAACGAGGGGATTTTGAGCGCGGTCGATGAGCTCAGGGACCGGCTTTATGATGAGATTGCTGGTAGTGCCACCACGGAATTGGACGATACGCTCAAGACAGTGGAACAGGCACATCAGCGCGTCGCAGCCGACAACGAGTCCTTTATGAATGCTGTCGCAGGTCTGAAGGATAGGCTCCTCTCCGAAGTAGCGGACCACGCAATTGCTGCGCTTAGTGACGAAAACGACATCGCTAGGCAGGCACGCGAGCATGTCGCCGATGATCACGATGCCCTCATTGGTGCGAGCTCCGTCCTCGGTGAAATCCTCGTAGAGGATATCGCGGCACGCACTACCAATGGCATGAAGGACGCTGGCGAGGTAGCAAAACGCGCGCGCACACAGGTCGATGATAGTGACCCCATGATATCCACTGCATCGGATGAATTGCGAGCGTTGCTGATAAAAGACATTGCCCGCCATACAACTGCTGCATTACGAGACGCAGAAGAAGCCGCAAATGAGGCCATGTCGCATGTCGAAAATGAAGAGGGAGTCATCGTCGAAGCCCGCCGTGTCCTAAAAGAACGGATGCTTCAGCGCATGCTCAACGAGGCGATTCGCGAAATAAACGAGGCCGTCGGAGAAGACAAAGGGGAGCAAGACGATTTTTTTAGAGAGGCGGTTTTTGCTGCCAGTAAGACGGTGAACAAAGAATCAAATACTGAGTCCGCCGACGAAGAAGAAGTCATAGCTTCCGCAGAGGAAGTGCCCTCGGAAGAGGTGGAAATTGTTGACGAAGTGCCAAATTCATGCTCGGAAGAATACGATATCGAAACTAAGCACGAAGAACCCGTCGCGGAGATTGACGCACCGGCTAATGAAGATGCCGACAAAGTGCCGGCGAAAATGGGGCGTGCATCGGACGACGATTCCTTGTTGGAGCCGGAGTGCTCAGGGGAAGAATTGCAAGAGGATACATCGGACGAATCGGCCAATGAACTTGATACTGCCGAAGATACGCCCGAAGAAGACGATAGTGAGGAACTGGAAGAAGCGTATATCGAAATCGTGAACTCCGATCAAAGCGAAAGCGAGGAAGTTATAGCGTTTACGAACGAGTCGATCGTGGAGCCTTCAGATCAGTCAACAATCGACGACGGCTGGACCAAGCTAAGCGACATTGACGCACACGACGGACCGGAGGCGAACGGCGCTTGTGACGACGAATCATCATCGGACGAAATGAAGGTCGGAGATGATATCTCCGCTGAAATGTGCAAGCAGGATATTGAGGGGCTTGCCAGGCCCGACGTTGTTGCGGATTCCGACCCGAATGCCGAATCGGAGCCCGTACAACAACCGGAGGAAATGACTGGTGCCGATACGGAATTTGATCCCAGTTCAGCCATGCCGGGAGAATCCCCCGCAGGGTCCCAGGATGAAGTTGGTCTTGATGAGGTTGCCGGAGACAGCGAAGACGAAAAGCCCTGGCGCACAAATTCGATATGGGAAGGGGATGAACCGGTTGGGGGAGACGGAGTGGTAGAGCAGCCTGAACCCGTTCTTGCTGAAGGTGGCATTGCCTACTATGTATACGGGGTAATGGATGCGGAAGCGGCTAACTCAATTGATCAACTGCCAGAAGAAGGAATCGATTCTGATCATGCTGTGTTTCTGGTTCCGTGTAATGAACTGCAAGCTATCGTTAGCAAAGTTCCGCTCGATCAATACGGCAAAGAAGCTGTTGACGCCCAGATGAAAGACACGGCTTGGCTCAAGAAGAAGGTTCGTGCACACGCACGCATCATGGAAAGTTTTCGCAATGGAGGAACGCTTATTCCGCTTAGATTTGGCACCACGTGCGCGAGTGAGAGTGAGATGCATGAAATGCTTGACGAGCGCTACGATCAGTTGCGGTCGGCAATCGAGCGATTGCAGCATCGTCAGGAATGGGGACTTCGAATTTACCGGGACGACCGTGTCTTGAGGGATCGTCTGGAAGAGAATGATCAGCGCGTCGAAAACTCGCTCGGCATTATCTCAAAGGGTATTGCGCATTTTGTTCGGGATGAAATGCAAAAAATGGACACCATTTCGGCGAGTGACCTCATTACAATTATTTCGGAACATTGCCTCCAACGGTCGCACGAAGCCCTTCTCGAACATTCCGACGGCGGGATTTTCAAACCGCTACTCGGTGAGATGACCCAGGAATCTGAAGAACTGATCGCAAATATCGCTTATCTCGTGCCCGAGGGCGAAGATGAATCATTTCAATCAATCGTCGAAGAGGTTGCAGGAGAATGTTTAGGTCTTGGCTTTCGCTTTGAACTATCGGGTCCGTGGCCACCCTACCATTTTGTGGAAATTGAGCGTGGCGAGGACGGTTCGCAAACGCTATCCATTTAATCGTCAATCCAATAGAGGCCACCGGCTGTTTGGCAAGGGGGCCTCGTCGTTTTAAAACGACGACGGCCCTCGTCCGAATGCATTGTTCGAGATGAGGGTATTGTGCAGAAGGGAATGCCGTCTCCGAAGCAGAGTTATTGGTTCGGTAGCGTTGTAGTGGCGAGACTGCTTGCGACTAAAGACGAACGGATACGGATCAATTCGTTCGTTTCGATCGTCTTCGAGGGCACCGGCAAATCCCATTCATAGCACGACCCGCATTGGCTCTTCGTTTCGAAAGATTTGTGGCATTGAGGTATCTCAGGGGTGCGCGAGGGCGCACTAATGGTCGACGATTTCTCCGCTTTGTGACGATTGTAGCGATTGGGGGCGTGGCAGTTGGCGTCCTTGCATTATTGTTGGCTCTCTCTATTGTTCGTGGATTTAGCCGTGAGATAGAAGCAAAGATCATCGGGTTTGGCGCTCACGTCCAGGTAGAGAGCATGACGGATGCGCCCATCGATGGTGCTACTGCACTTCGGGACGGATTGTCTAAGTTGGATGGGGTTGTGACCGTTGCTCCGGAAGTGATAGAATTTGCCTTGCTCCGAAAATCCTCGAAGGACATAGATGGAGTGGGCCTGTGGGGAACGACAAGATTACCACCGTATCTTTCAAAACACATAGTGAATGGTGATTCCGATTTTGCCCGCAACGATAGTGGCTTACCGGGGCTGATAATCGGGAGCAAACTGGCCCGGCTCCTAGGGGCAGATGTCGGAGAACGCGTGACGGTCTTCTCCATGAAAAACACCGGCCGCGCAAACACGATAAAGGCTGAGATGCCCCGGGTCAAGCAATTCTATGTCGCGGGGATCTATGAGACATCATTCGCCAATTTCGACGAACTCTACGTGTTCTGTGATATTAATGTGGCGCGTGCCCTTTTGCAATATGCTCCGGATCAGGTCACACGTTTCGATCTGACATTGGCGGATATATCCACGGTCGACGACATGGCACGGCGAATCAACAAAAAATGGGGCTATCCAATCGTAGCGCGAACAATTTTTGAAGTCTATCACAGCTATTTTGCGTGGGTAAAACTTCAGCGGGGCATAATCCCGCTTGTAATCGGAGTCATTATTATCGTGGCCGCCTTTAACATAGTCGGGACGTTGTTGATGCTCGCGCTGGAAAAGACGCGTGAAATGGGTGTCCTGATCAGTATGGGCGCCTCGGCCAGGGCACTCCGCAGGTTGTTTCTCTGGCTCGGCCTGATGATCGGGGTCATTGGGACGTTTTTCGGCGAGACACTCGCCCTTGTTTTTGCCTGGCTTCAAATTCATTTCAGCCTGATTCCTTTGCCTAAAGAAGCCTATTTTATGAACAAGGCTCCCGTCGAACTTAATTCCCTCGACTTTGTGATTGTGGGTGTGATTGCGCTTGTTCTCTGTACTGCCGCTGCGTACATCCCGGCTCGCGTGGTCTCTCGTATTGAGCCCATTCGGGCCATCCGTTTTTAATTGACACCCGGCCATGATCTCGGCATCATAGAGACATACCGAGCGTATTACGCAACGCTTAATCCCCCATAACTCATCCTAACCATCGACGATCATGTCATTGCAAAAAGGCCAGACGGCACCCCGATTTCAACTTTTCGATGATGAAAAGAACGCTTTTTCTCTCGAAGACGCGCGGGGGAAAGAGAAGGTACTTCTTCTATTCTTTCCGATGGCATTCACCGGGGTGTGCACCACCGAACTAAATTCAGTGAGCAACGAACTGGCTGCGTATGGCGCCGATACCAGGGTCGCCGGCATCTCGACGGACTCGCCTTTTACCTTGGCGGAATTCAAAAAGGTGAACGGCTTTCAATTTCCCCTGCTTAGCGACCACAATGCGGTGGTCTGCGCTGCCTACGGCGCCAAGTACGATGGCGACTTCACGCCGATGAATTTGGATCGGGTCTCTAAACGCTCCGCCTTCGTAATCGACAAAGAGGGAATCATTCAATACGCGGAAGTACTGGAAAATGCGGGCAACTTGCCCGACCTCGAAAAGATCAAAGAGGTCCTCGCTGCGATATGACCACGATAGCTGTCGAAAGGAAATGCGTGCGCGTGCTCCTGTTCAGCGTACTGCGCGACAAGATAGGTGCCTCGAATATTGAAATTGAAGTACCCATCCCATGCACAGGAGCGGATCTGCTCGACCGCCTTGAAGAAAAGTGGCCGACGTTGCAGCCGTACCGCCCGGCGATCCGACTGGCTGTGGATCAAACGTATGTTGCCGAATCGGCCGTAATACGCGGAGGGGAAGAACTGGCGCTCATCACCCCCGTGAGTGGCGGGTAAGAACGGAGTGCGATTCATGACTGTCCCTGAGCATCGTACCGAGAACGACTGGCTTCGCCTGAGCGAAGATGCACTCGATGTCGCCGAAATGTTGCCGTTTTTGCATACACCCGAAGCCGGTGGAATCGACCTCTTTGTCGGCACGACGCGCCGGTGGACCGATGGTGACGAGACGATGGTTCTGACATATGATGCGTACGCGCCGATGGCGATGACCGAGATGAAGCGTCTGCTCTCAAAGGCGCGGGACCGATGGTCGGTCGTGCGTATCGCCCTCTGGCATCGGGTCGGAGACGTTCCGGTAGGTGAGGCGAGTGTGGTCGTTGGCGTGGCGAGTGCCCACCGCGCCGAAGCCTTTGCGACGTGCCGGTTTCTCATCGACACCCTCAAGGAAGAGGTGCCAATATGGAAAAAAGAACACGCCCGTGATGGCGCCCAAAGGTGGGTTGCATGGTGCCCGGGAAAATAAGAGGGCCGTGTGGCGTACAACTTCGAGTGTTTGGAATCCTACGATATTGTTAAGCCCATAATGGGAATGTGATGATTGAACAAGCGACGACAAAGGCCCCGCGATTTCCTAACTGGACGGCGCCAAGCCCCAAAGAAGACGAACTCAACCGTGCCCTTCTCAGCCATTCCGATGGCAGAGTGCATGACCTCCTCGAAGCGTTGCTCGCGGACCGGGAAGTCCATCTTTACCATAGTTATGGCAATGCGGTGTCCGTCCGGCGCCTCGGATTCAACGATCACGGTCCGGTTCACGCACGCATCACCACGTATAATGCGCTGAAAATCATGCGGCTGCTTCATGAGAGCGGGATTCCCTCATCGCTCGAACGGGAGGAGATCGGAACGTTTGTCGATGCGCAAATTGGCGTCGTGCTTGGCTGTTTCATGCACGATTTCGGGATGGGTGTTACCCGTGAAGCCCACGAATGGCATTCAATCGTGCTCGCCGATGGCATTATCAATCGCTACCTCGGCCACTTTTATGAGGCCGGAGATCCGATGCCTGTCGTGCTTCGTGCATTGGCCCATGAGATTATTGTCGGGCACATGGCCCACTCGCGTATCCATTCGGTGGAGGCTGGCGTCGTACTTGTGGCCGACGGCACAGATATGTCGCGCGGTCGTTCGCGTATCCCACAGATTATGGATCGCGATCCGGTTGTCGGAGACATGCACCGATATTCGGCGAGTGCTATCCGGCGCGTCGAGTTGACAAAAGGAGACACGAAGCCGGTCCGAATCAGCATCTCAATGGAGAATAAGACGGGCTTGTTTCAGGTGGAAGAAGTCCTCATGACAAAAGTAAAGGCCTCGCCCATCATGCCCTATCTTGAAATCAGTGCACTCGTGGCGGATGACCAGCCTCGGTTTTATCTAAAATAGTATTCATATTCAGTTCTTAGGCGCGTCAAAAATTACATCAGAAAAAGGAATCCAATTTGACTTTGCTCCTTGTTTTGCATATCGTTGTGGTGAGTGTTTATTGAGAATATAAAAGCCATTTTGTCAACTTCGCTTGATTCTGGCTTGCAAGGACAGGTAGGCTGCCAGTCGTCGGACAGAGCAAATCACCCTTGTTCGGTGCCCTGCGGTCTTTTTTGAGAATATCTGATTCGCCCAGATCTTTCACCGCACTTTAGACTTTTCTTTCCTTCGGCGAAAGCTCATCGCGTCATTATTCTCTTTTTGGGCAATGCCTGAATTTCGTTTTTACTGCCAGACGGATACATGACCTGGCTTCGCGCCGATCAACGTTTGATTAGCCGAATCGAAAGGCAGTGGCTTTCCGTTACTTAAAAGTTGTTGAACGGGCTTCAATAAGATCCTTTCGCGCACAACGAAAATTGGCACAGGTCAGATTCGATTAATTTGACTTAATCGCATCGTATTCACCATAAGGCCAGAGAGGTAAATCATGAAAGCAAAGTTATCAGTATCTATTGGATTGATGTTCTTCTTGGTGATTTCGGCACGGGCACAGGCATCCACGAGTCAGGTTGCTTCCGCCGCGCCTTTAGAAGGGCCCTCTTTGAAGGCTACCCCAGCACAGGGAACAGTAGGCTCCGATCTCATGGCCATGGACGCACATCGCTCTGCTCGTTCGATTCCCGAAGTCTGTCTTGTCGACGATTTTGGGTTTGCCTGGAGTTTGTATGATGACGATGGAAACGTCAGCATTTCTGCAAATTGGACCGAAACGGCTGGCTCGGTCATTGATACGGGGGGCGGTTGGAATACCACAGGCCTGACCTTTGGGACCCTCGACAAAGCTACACGAAGCCTTACGCTTGAAGCAGACAATCAGGATGGTGTAGCGTGTATCCTTGAATCTGACAAATTTATTTATACAGGCACGCGCACCGGACTTCTCACGTATGCAGGTGACTGGACTAGTTACTGCGATGGTGATGTGGTTGGTAATGGTTCATGGTCTGGCACTTTTACTTTCGGATCCTGTGGCGCTGCAGCGGGACCGAGAGCTCGGGGGTTGAATCCAACTAACGCGCGTCTGAGGGCTGGTTTGTCACGAAGGGCAAGTGGTACCGAACCCATTACGTATGCACTCGATGAGGCATTTCCAAATCCGTTTGCGCGTTCGACAACGATTGCATATGCATTGCCCAAACCTGGAAACGTTTCGGTACGTGTATATAACTTACTAGGCAAAGAAGTCGCGACGCTGACAGACGGGTTCAAGCCCGAGGGGCGATATCAAGTATCTTTTGACGGCTCAAGACTGAGTGCCGGCATGTATGTGTATGTCTTGCGGGCCGAGAACTATACGGAAACCCACCAGATGTTGCTCATGAAATGATTGTTCTGCAAGCATGATCTTCTAGTTCTTGCTAAAACTGATAGATAAAAGGACCGGTGAGTGCTCGCCTCGCCGGTCCTTTTTGTTTCGATAGAGGACCGGCTACCGAATCGTTACAATTATTCGGCTTGTGTGAAAGAGAATTATGCCGATTTAGAGAGATAGTTAAACATAGAAACATTATTTCTAAAGGGTTGATCATGAAAAAAGCGACTACACTTAGCACGCTCATTTTATTCCTTTTTGCACTTCCAGCCCGTGGTCAGGTCTCCGTTTGCATGACGGATGGATTCGGTTTTTCGTGGAATCTCGTAGATGATGACGGCGATGTGCGCGTCATGGCCAACTGGACGACGGGATCCGGGTCCTCCATTGATACGGCTGGGGGATGGAGCGCCACGGGGATGGCATTCGGGACCCTCGACAAAGCAACTCGCAGCCTTTCTCTAGAAGCTGATAATCAGGATGACGTGCCGTGTATTTTAGAATCTGACCAGTTCATATATACGGGTTCTCGAACGGGGCATCTTACATATGCCGGCGATTGGACGAGTTATTGTGGAGGCGACATGGTAAGCAGTGGTACGTGGTCCGGAACGTTTAAACTGGCTTCTTGTGGCCAATCCGTAAACCGCTTCACGCCCGGTATACTTCCGACGATGTCGAGGAAAAGTGCTCGTGCATCACGGTCGCTCATTGCTTCGAAGCCAGCCGCTTTTGCTCTCGATGGTGCCTACCCGAATCCGTTTTCAACCAAAACTACGATCGGCTATACGTTGTTGAAGTCCGGAATCGTCTCGGTGCGGGTATATAACCTGCTGGGCGAAGAAGTAGCGACCCTGACCGACGGATTCCAATCCGAAGGGCGCTATAGCATGTCTTTCGACGCTTCATACTTAAGTGCCGGCGTGTATTTATATGTGATGCAAACCGAAAACCACGTCGAGACTCACAAAATAATACTCATGAAATAGCAAGTTTTTTTGTTTATTGTTAGCGTTTGGGCATTTACCCATACTGAAGAAAAGGGACCTGTGATTGACCTTAGGAATCGGTTTGTTACACTTCCTTCGCTCACATTATGGACATTTCACATCCATTGTTCAAGATGTGACAACGTCGAAGAGAATGCCACGGCGCTCAAAGGTCAAGTGGAAGGTCCCTATGAAATAAGTTCAGATGTTATTGGTCACACTTCTTCTTTTCATCGCAGTGACAACCTGCGGCGGTTGGGCGTACCGAAGGTGATAAGGAAGGGGAGTATGCGGAATCGTATCATGCCGAAATCACGGCCGAGAACGTCGCGGTTTCGGGTACGCTCGTCGACACCAAATGTGACGGCATAAATCGTGAGAATACGGGGAATGACACCATCATGCCGGACGCAAAGTCGCTTCCGAATTGCACCGCGGCTTGTGCCGGAATGGGCATTCCCGTCGCCGTCCTCGAAGCTGGACAAAATGATTCCAAGGCGTATGTGCTCATTGGACCAGCGTTATCGTCCTCCACTCACCCGGCCCGCAAAGGCCACGTGACCTGCACTCGTGTCTTCGTAATCGGTATCATCCCGACGAAGATTGAGATTAAGAATGCCGAGGGGGTTTGGGACGAGGGCTCTGTCGCCACGATGATGTGAGTCTCCGGCGAAACATAAGATGAGATTAAGAATGCCGAGGGGGTTTGGGACGAGGGCTCTGTCGCCACGATGATGTGAGTCTCCGGCGAAAAATTAGAGCCGAGAAGCAAACGGAAGGTTGCCGGCCCTCCCTTTCTTCTTCTATGCCGTCAGTGTTGTTACGATGAAACAGAATCACGAGCCGGTTCGTCTGGAAGGGCGCGCAGTCATCCCCCGTTATATCGAGCGGTCCATGCCACGCTTCGCTCTCATTTTTCTCTTTGTAATTCCTTTTCTCCCGCACATCTCCCTCGGCCAAACGTTGGTGACCGGCACGGTTACGGACGCCGAATCCGGCGAGCCGCTTCCGGCTGCCAATATTCAGATCGACGGCACCTATCGGGGGACGATTACAAACGGGGACGGGCGGTTCTCGCTGAGGCTTGACCACATACCGTCCACGCTCATCTTTCGCTTCATCGGTTTCGAATCCCAACGGCGGACGGTGAGCGCAGGGGGTGATGTTCAATTGGCGGTGGCACTCAGGCCGGCCACGTATGAGATGGGCGAGATCGTGGTGACGGGCGAAGATCCCGCCGTGGACATCATGCGGAAAGTGATTGCCCGGAAAAAGGTGTGGCGTGCCGCGCTTCGGTCGTACCGGGCCGAGGCTTATAGCCGGATCACGCTCGCGAACGACACCGGCATCGTCTCGATAACGGAGAGCGTCACGGATGCCTTCTGGGATAAGGAGCGGGGCAGCCGTGAGGTGGTCCGGTCACGGCGGCAGACCTCGAATATGGAACTCGACGCGTATCTCCCGGCGGCCCTCTTCGTCAAAAACCTCTACGACGACGACATTGAGATCGCCGGGTACACGTTTATTGGCGTCACCCATCCGGATGCGCTCAATCGGTATCAATTTACGCTGAGTGGATCGCGTACCATCGATGGACACGTAGTGTACGATATTGCGGTGCGGCCGAAGAGCAAACTGACGAGCGCTTTTGTCGGTAGGCTGTCGGTCCTCGACGGCGTCTATGCTTTGCTCGACGTGGAGTTGACGCCCGGGGAGGCGTTTCTTTTTCCGCCGCCCGTCAAGCAATTTCAGGTGACGTATCGGCAACAGTTTACAAATTCCGGTGGGGATTTCTGGCTGCCGGTGGATTTTCGATCCGATGCGGACCTGAAGATCAATTTTCAGGGGCTCATTGTTTTTCCGGACATTCATGTACATCAGGTTGCGCGCCTGACGGATTACGAAGTCAACGTGGCTGTGCCGGATTCGCTCTATGATAAAAACGAGTACTTGACGGTCGATTCGAGTGCGGTGGCAGCCGATAGCCTGCTCTCGCGCACAGGGACGGCGGTGCCGTTGTCGGGGCTCGAACAAGCGGCTTACCGCGGCATTGACAGCACGATGACCCTCGACAAGGCCTATCGGCCCCGCGGGCCGTTGTCGTTTCTTGTCAAGACGGAGTCCGGGGACGATGGCAAGCGCCGGGGGCAGCGGGGACGGGGGACCTCGGGGCCGCTGGCAAATATCGACTTCAGCCCGGAGCTATGGTTTAATCGGGTTGATGGCGCCCACCTCGCACTCGGGGCCAAAGTGTCGCTCGCCGAGGGTGTACGCATAGACGGGGTCGGCGGGTACAAGACCGGTCCGGGTGCATGGACCTACGGCGGCGGGTTGGCGTGGTCCTTCGGTCCCTCACGACGGCTCGAACTAAGCGCCCATTACCGGCAGGGCATAGAGCCACGGTATCGGTCGGAACTCAATGGCCGGCTCTCGAATGGCGTCGATATGCTGTTTGGCGGAGTCGACTATTTCGATTATTACGGCAATGAAAAAGTGAACGCCCGGCTGACGTATCGGCTGCCACTCAGGTCATCGAGCATCGCGCTCGAGTTCAATGACGAGCGCCATTTCGACGTGGCAAAGAATACCGATTACCGTTTCCTCACCTCCGATACGTACGCCATCAATCCCACCATTACCGAAGGCCGACTGCGCTCCTTCAAATTGCGTCTCGCCCTCCACGATGAGGACATCCCGCTGCCGGTCACCGGACGCAGGCGGCTGGTCGCCGAGGTGGAACATAGCGCCTCCGGGCTCTTCGATAGCGACTTTTCCTTCACACGATACGCGCTCACCCTCGACTGGCGCTTCGAGACGTTCTTTCAGCGACGCCTTATCCCCAATGCGCTCGACCTCCGGCTTGTGGCGGCGACGTTCGATGGCACATTGCCGCCGCAACGCTTCAGCATCGTTGATGCCTCAGGAAGCTTTTATAAACCATTCGGCGCGTTACGAACACTCGAGGACCGTCCGTACGAAGGCGACCGGACGCTGGCGTTATACTGGGAGCACAATTTCCGAACGGTGCCGTTCGAGATCCTGGGCCTTACGGGATTGGCGCGGCGCGGAATCAATGTAATCGTACACGGCGCGCATGGGCGCACGTGGCTTTCTCGTCACAATCGCCGGGCGCTCGCCTTCGATCCACGTGTCCCATCGCGATTTCATCACGAAGTTGGCTTCTCCATAAGTGGTCTTTTCAGCCTGTTTAGGGCTGATTTCACCTGGCGACTCGATGCTCCCGGATTTACCGTTGGTCTGGGCGCTGCCCGCATTTTTTAGTCTGGGAGCACGAGGGATTCTGTGTCATGGTCACCGGTGACCATGGGGCGCTCACGGGATGTGATCCATTCGCTCCACGAGCCCGGATACAACATCGGGAGTCCCATCCCGGCATATGCCATCGCAAGGCGGTTGTGGTTGGCCGTGACACCGGAGCCGCAATAGCATATCACCTTTTCCACGGGAGTGTCACGGAGGACGCTGTCGAAACGATCCCGCAATTGATCCGGCGGGAGAAAGCAGCCGTGCTCATCCAGGTTTTCGCCAAACGGGGCCGAGTACGCGCCCGGTATGTGCCCGGCGACGGGATCGATGGGCTCGACGAGGCCGAGGTATCGCTCGTGGGCGCGGGCATCGAGGAGGAGGATGTCGGGAGCACGCCCGGCGACTTCTTCGGTCGAGACGAGCAGGGCCGGATCGGGATGCGGTATAAAGGCGCGGGGAGCCCGATGCTCTGTTCCGCCGCGAACAGGCCGGCCCTCGGCGTCCCACCGGGGCCACCCGCCATCGAGGACGGCCACGGCCTCATGTCCCAGCCACCGGAGTAACGCCCACAGCCGTGCCGCGATGGCCCCGCCAAAGTCATCATAGGCGACGACCTGCGACGCACCGTCGATGCCCCATGCCGAACATGTCGCGGCGAAAGCTTCGGGCGATGGCCACGGGTGACGGCCGGTTTCGCCGGGGATCACTGTGCCGGAGAGGTCATGATCGAGGTGGGCATAAACGGCGCCGGGGATATGGGACTGCTGATACGCGGCTTGCCCACGATCGGTATCGGCAAGCGAAAACCGGCAATCGATAAAGACCCATTGGGGATCGTCGAAGTGGGCGGCGACATCATTCTGGGAAACGATGGAATGGTAAATCATCGGTTGGAACAAAAGCGGACAAGGACAGGATTTTAGGGCTGTTCACAATCCGGAGACCGCCGATTACGTATCTTCTTTTGTGATCGTCACCGGCCTCTTCGATTATGACTAAAAATAGGAAATTGATACCGATTATTTTTGGATTCCTTCTGGTTCTGGGAGGTTGCGCCGGACCGGGCGCAGTCGGTACGCAGGCGCCCGAAAGGTCCGGCATCGTGCACATCACAGTGCTTCACATGAACGACGTATATGAGATCACGCCGGTTCAAGGGGGCACGCGAGGCGGGTTGGCGCGGGTCGCCACGCTCCGAAAACGACTGCTCGCCCAGAATCCGAATACGTACACGGTGCTAGCGGGCGATTTTTTTAGCCCGTCGGCCCTCGGTACGGCGCGTGTGAACGGCAAACGTCTGGCCGGGCGTCAAATGGTGGCAACGCTCAATACGCTCGGCCTCGATCTTGCCACCTTCGGAAATCATGAATTCGATCTTAATGAAACCGATTTTCGAGCCCGTATTTCCGAATCGCATTTTGACTGGGTGTCCGACAACGTCTCAGAACCCGATGGTACACCCTTTTCGGGGATCGCACGCTCCAAGATCTTCGTGGCGAAGGGCCTCCATAGAGAGACCGTGCGCATCGGTTTCATCGGTGTGACGATTCCCTCCAATCCGCGAGGCTACGTGCGTTTTGCGGACCCGTTTGTGTTGATGAAAAGGGCAGCCGAAAGACTTCGGCCCAACGTGGACCTTCTTATCGGCCTGACCCATGTAGCTGTAGCCGAAGATATTCGGATGGTCTCTGAGATTCCGGAAATTGACCTCATTCTTGGCGGCCATGAACACGACAATTACCAATTGTATCGGGGCAATGGGGGTACGCCCATTTTTAAGGCCGACGCCAATGCGCGCACCGTTTACGTGATCGATCTGTATTATGACACGCACACACATTCTCACACCCTGCGGGCCCGTCTCCAGTCCATCACAGATGCGATACCGGAGGACCCCGAGACGAAGGCGGAGGTACGGAGATGGGTGGATATGGCCTATGCAGCCTTCGGCGCGGACGGCTTCGATGCCGGTGCCGTAGTGGCCGCAGTACCTATCCCGCTCGACGGACGTAGTGCCGTGGTTCGCAACGGTGAAACGGACTTGACGAATTTTATCGGCACGGCCATGCTCCATGCCGATACGTCGGTTTCGGCAGCTGTCTATAACAGCGGCTCCATTCGCATCGATGACGAGGTGCCGGCGGGCCCGGTTACGCAATACGATGTCATTCGCATCCTGCCGTTTGGTGGTGACGTGGTGACGGTGAAACTGACCGGCGCTATGCTCGCCCGGGTACTCGAACAGGGCGTGAAGAAT